>Ga0209810_1000102_pt1 | contig 261552 bp, 252 predicted proteins | sample Coa_R1_7_FD_187159 | JGI IMG/M metagenome (GOLD analysis project Ga0209810, IMG submission 187159) | Surface soil microbial communities from Centralia Pennsylvania, which are recovering from an underground coalmine fire - Coalmine... | ecosystem: Environmental > Terrestrial > Soil >...
TCCAGGACCTCCGCGCGCGCCTGGATCCGTTCGTCCTCGCTGCGACGATCGAGCGGAAACTCCAGCATATCTACAGCCTCGCGCATCGCGGCCCTGTCCGCGCCGCTCGCCACCCGCTCCCGCACCAACGGTTCGAAATCCGACGCCGACCCATGCCGTCGTCCGTCGCGGCGGCCCGGTAACAGGAATAATGGCAAGACGATACCCCTCTCCGGTAACACCTATTTATGGCTTGACAGGGTTTGTCCAAAGGGGCCAGGAGGCGAACGGGATGGGGTGGCAACTCCCCAGCATCGAGGGGGAAAGTCTCGATCCGGATCTCCCCCGGCGGAGGAGCCATACCTTGCCTGGCGTGCCCCGGGGGAAGCCCTTTTGGGATCGACTCCATCCACCGTCGTGACAGGTGTCGGGGCCTTCTTGACGATGCGTGCAACTAGTGTACACTAATATTCCCGGGAGATTTGTGTGCGGTGAGGAATCCGTAGCGAGAGAATTCCGCGCGAACCCGCACGGTATTCGAACCTCGCGGCAAAGGATTTCCACAGGCCGGAAACCGGCCGACATCTCAGGATGGAGGGTGTAAGGTATGTCCGCGCAACTGGATCGGATAGAACACATGCTGCGGGCGCTGTGCGCGCACCTGGGTGTCCGCGACATTGACTTGGGCGGCAATGGGGGCGAGATCGGCCCCGTGGAGAGCGGGCGACGCTATACCGGTGTTGTTTCCCGTTTTGAGCACGGGTGGGGATTCATCGAGTGTGAGGCCATGAACCGGAATTACTTCGTACACTACAGCGACATCGAGGGCACTGGCATGCGCTCGCTCGAACCGGGGGAGCTCGTCTCCTTCGAGATTGCTCCGGGCAAAGACGGTCGCCCGAAGGCCGTGCGGGTCCGGCGTCTCTCGCCAGGGAAGGTGACCGCCGCGCGCGCGTCGCGGTTCGAGGGAATCCCGCATTCTGCCGGATACGGGAACGGGGAGAACCTTCGAGAGACCGAGAGTGAACCAACACGAGGGGCCGATGCGGATTCCGATGATCTTGCAGAGCCGTGACGCGGCGTTCCCTTTTGACGGTGCCGGCGAGCCGGACTACAGGTCAAGCACAAGGCGGGCCTCCCAGTGATCGTTGGTTCGCGTAAAGCGGAGGCCGTGGTAAGTGGCCGCCTTGACCATGCGGCGTACCGCGTGCCGTGACGGGTCCAGGGTGTCGCCAACGAGCTGCGCTGTGATGCTGGTCTCATTGAGATTCGTGATCCGACAACGGAGGGGGATGAACCTCTGGGTGTCAAGCAGGTAGAGGAGTTCGTTCAGCCAGGAAACCAGCAGGGCCTCCCGGTCAGGGGCAGACACTGTGACTTCGACTGACCTGGTTTCCTGAAGACCGCCGGGGTCGACCATCAGATCGACAAGACCCTCGGCGGCGTGCACGAAAACTTCTTCCGGGGTGCGGCCCCTGGCGGTGAGACCCACATCGGCGGTGTGCTCGAATGTCTCGAACGGCGGTTGCGAGGACATCTCTAGCCTCCGGGTTGGCCGTCTCTGAGTATAGTAATAACACACCTACGGTGGTCGGTGGGCAGTCGCGTGCTCGGAGTGTGCTGCGTCCGGGCTGGCGTGTTTGAAGTCGAGCCTACGCCCTGGTATTATTCCGCTAGCGTGGGCCCGTAGCTCAGTGGATAGAGCAGGGGACTCCTAAGCCTCTGGTCGGGGGTTCGATTCCCTCCGGGCCCGCCAGATCCCCGCAAGATTGGTGTGGTCCACGAGGAGAGCCTGACGCTCTACCGGGCGTCGGGAGAACGCGTGGGATCGCCTGCGCGCTGAGCAACCTTGGGCCCGCGCCGCTGTCTCGAGGAGAGCTTCTCGATCAAGCGGGAACTGGGCGAGGAGCGGTGCCTGGCCGTGGTGCTCAGGGAGTTCGCCAGTCTCGCCGCGTTCGCATGGCGAGGCGGAGAGGGCGGCCATACAGTTTGCCGCGCTTGTAGGATACGGCCACCATGCTACCCCGCAGGATCCGCTGGGGGGCCTCAGCCAGTTCTCGCACCCCCCGTCGTCGGCGTAAAAGCTGTCTATGTATGGGCGGCAGTGAAGACCCTGTGAAGCGCATCCTTCGGTAAAAATGAGCGACTGGCAATTCCCATGAGGGGGCGCACCAAGTAGGGTTACTCAGGCTGGTGCTCTTTTAGCATCCTCGTGGCTTCCTCCAGAAGCTCCCGTAGCACCTCAGGGAACTCGCGCTCCCTCTCCCGTGGCCAGGCGTGACTCATCTCCACGACATCCTCAGGAGTCTCACAGACTTTTGTACAGTAGGCATTCTGACCCGCCTCCCATATTATCCGGGGAAGGGCCCGTGCGGCACCATTCTGCTTTTGGCGCCTTCCCATCAGGACCACGCCTCGCGCGTATGATTCGACTGCTTCGCCCCGGGACCGTATGTGCTCATGTAAGGGAGAGAGGAAGGATTCTGCGCAAACACGCGCAAACACGGGGAGGCGACAGCGCGAGGTGCCAGGTAGGAGTCTTACCCGCCACAGGGGGAGTGGCAAGGCTCTTGCCCCCCGCGATTGTAGTGTGGTATGTGGTGAGAGGAGCCAGAGACAGCGCTCCGCTACGGAAAGGCAACGAGAGACGGATGGGGGGAGGATGCCATGAGGTGGTGTCGGGGACGGCTTCGTCTGTGCACTCTCCTCATCCTGTTTTGGGCTCTCCCTGCACTTGCGCAACCGGCCGTCGCCATTTCTGCCCTCGTGCAGCACCCGGACCAGTACGACGGCAAGACGGTCTCGGTGACAGGGACCATTACTGGCTACCGCGAACACGTCTCCGCTCGGGGCAACCCCTATACGACCTTCCGCCTCGTGGACGGTGGAGCAGTCTCGGTCTTCATCTGGAAGCATCAAGGTCTTCGGGACGGGATCCGCGTCCGGGTGATTGGAACTTTCTCCAAGGTCAGACGGGTCGGCCGGTATACCTTCTTCAACGAAATCGAGGCTCGGCGGATTGAGGTGGTTCACTAGCCCGAGCGGAGTGAGCACCAGGGCGAGGTGACGGATGCGTTTGCGCAAGGCCGCGCTCAAGTTACTGGAACGCGAGCGGGTGTGCCGGGTAGCGACCGTAGGAGAGGGCGGGACGCCTCATGTGGTGCCGGTGTGCCACGTCGTGATTGAAGGAAAGCTGTACTTCGGGGCAGCGAGCGACAGTCAGAAGATTCGAAACCTGGCGACAACGCCGCAAGTTGCCGTACTGGTCGATGTCTACTCCGAAGACTGGGACCGCCTGGCCGGTGTGGTTGTCCACGGAACGGCTCGCCTCATCCGGCGGGGCCCACAGTTTCGTTCGGTCCGCACGCACCTATACAGGAAGTACCCCCAGTATGCGACGGATGCGGCCCTCGAGGAGGGACGCTCGGTGATCGTTGAGGTCACCCCCACTCGCGCGGCGACATGGGGCGTGGAGTAGAACCTCACCGGGAGTTCCAGGGCGCGGCGTTCTCTCTCGCTACGGAGCCGGTCCCCCTTGCGTGAAGAAGACAGACGCAAGCGGCGGGAGCGTGAGGCGTAGCGAAAAGGGATGGCCGTGAACCGGGACTGGTTCAGCTGCCGTGCCGCCCATGTTCCCCAAGCCGCTTCCCCCGTATTCCCAACCGTCGCTGTTGAGCGCCTCACGCCACCAGCCGGAGCGGGGAACGCCGACCCTGTACTCATAGCGGGGGACCGGCGTAAAGTTGCAGACGACAACGACGATCGCTTCTCCCGGCCGGTCGCGGCGCATGAGGCTCACGACGCTGTTGTCGGCGTCGTGGGGGTCGATCCACGCGAATCCACTGGGATCCACGTCCAGCTCGTGCAGGGCGGGGTGGGTTCGGTACAGGCGGTTTAAATCCTTGACCCACTGGTGAATCCCGGCGTGGAGAGGGTACTGCAGGAGATCCCAGTCCAAGCTCGCTTCGTGATCCCACTCGCGCCACTGCCCCAGCTCGCTTCCCATGAAGAGCAGCTTCTTCCCCGGTTGGGCGTACATGTAGCCGAGGAGGAGCCTCAGGTTGGCGAATTTCTGCCACGTATCCCCGGGCATCTTGCTGAGTAGGGATCCTTTGCCGTGAACGACCTCGTCGTGGGAAAGAGGGAGGATGAAGTTCTCGTGGAACGCGTACAGGCCCCGGAACGTCAGCTCGTGGTGGTGATACTTTCGGTGCACGGGATCGCGCGTCATGTACTGGAGGGTGTCGTGCATCCAGCCCATGTCCCACTTCAGGCCGAATCCCAGCCCGCCGACGTAGGTGGGGCGGGATACCATCGGCCAGGCGGTGGACTCCTCCGCGATTGTCTGGACGTCGGGGTAGTTCCTGTACACCTCCTCGTTGAGCCTCCTCAGGAACGCGACGGCTTCGAGGTTTTCTCGCCCTCCGTATTCATTAGGCACCCACTCCCCCTCGCGCCGCGAGTAGTCCAGGTACAGCATGGAGGCCACCGCGTCGACCCGGAGCCCGTCCGCGTGATAGACGTCTAACCAGAAGAGCGCACTGCTGATGAGGAAGCTGCGCACCTCGTGACGCCCGTAGTTGAAGATGAACGTGCCCCAGTCGGGGTGGACACCTTTGCGCGGGTCGGCGTGCTCATAGAGGTGGGTCCCGTCGAAAAATCCCAGTCCGTGTTCGTCCCGGGGGAAGTGGGACGGGACCCAGTCGAGGATGACACCGAGGCCCTGCTGGTGGAGGCGGTCTACCAGGGTCATGAAGTCCTGGGGTGTTCCGTAGCGGGCCGTGGGGGCGAAGTACCCCGTGGTTTGGTATCCCCACGACCCGTAGAATGGGTGTTCCATGACCGGCAGGAATTCCACGTGCGAGAAGCCGAGGCGAGTGACGTATTCCCCGAGACGGTCGGCCAGTTCGCGGTAGGTGAGAGGTCGGTTTCCTTCGTGGAGGGCGCGCATCCACGACCCCAGGTGGACCTCATAGATGGCGATGGGGGCCGACAGAGCGTGGTGAGAGATTCGCTCCGCCATCCACCTGTGGTCTCCCCACTCGTAGGAGATGTCCCACACCACGGAGGCAGTGCCTGGGGGGACTTCGTGGGCCACGCCGAAGGGGTCAGCCTTGTCCACCCGGTAATCGCCGTAGTGGGACGCAATATGGTACTTGTAGCGTGCCCCGGGGCCTACGCCGGGGACAAACCCTTCCCACACCCCTGACTGGGCCCGGGGTCTGAGCTGGTGCCGGTCGCGGTTCCAGTCGTTGAAGTCGCCTATCACGGAAACGGAAGACGCCGCGGGGGCCCACACGGCGAAGTACGTTCCCCCACGCCCGTCGACGGTCATCGGGTGGGCTCCCAGTTTCCGGTACAGGCGGAAGTGATTGCCCCCGTTGAAGAGGTAGAGGTCCTCGGACGTCAGCAGGCTCACGTCATAGGAAACACGCTGAAGCATGGAGACATCTCACGGCAGGAGCTGTGTCCTTTCCCAGGTCCTTCCGGTGCGACCATGGTGGAATTTGGGCTCGGGGGGAGGTAATCCTCCCGGGTGATCCCTCCCCGGGGTGGAGGAGTGGGTGCGCGCGGACGACAAACCGGGCCGGGGGCCCGGGTGAACCGGAGAAACCGGCCTGACATGTAACTCGGCCACGTGGTATGATTCTATCGAGAAGTCCCGTCCACGAGGGAGCCTGTCATGCGAGTCGGGAGGTACAAGCGGACCATCATCGTGGAGCCGATCGAGTCCCCCGTCCCCCGGCGACCCGTTCCTGAGCCCGTCCCCCAAGTTCCGGAGGCGCCTCCGGACCGCGGGGCGGAACGCAGCGAGCCTTCTCGGAAGACTGGAGGGCTCGATCGCCCCGCTACCTGAGGCGAGCGGGTCTCGCGAGGGCCAGGACTGACGGTGCCCGCAATGCTGTGGGCCGCCATTGCCTTCTTGGAGTTTCTCCTGGGGGCTTTCGCCCTGACAGCGCTCTTCAACCGTTACCACTTAAACCCCCACGCCAATCCCGCGGTTCGCGCTGCCCGGTGGTTTGCCGAGCGGCTGAGCAAGTGGAGGGTGCCCCCCTACGGGGGGCTGATCCTGTGGGCGGCAGGGGGCACCGCGCTCATCGTGGGCCTGGGCATGGTTGTCAACGCCGTGCTGCCACTCCTGCCGACCGGGCTGGGAGAGACGGTCGCGGTGGCCGCTGCGTTGGGTGCATTTGCGGCAATGGCCTTGGGGGGTCAGGCTCTCGCCTGGATCCACACCCAGGCGGATCACGAGGAGATCACCGAGCATCCCGACCGGGCCTTCGGCGAGCCGATGGCGCCCGATCTCATCGTCCCGATCAAGGGCTTCCGCCTCTGGCGCGTGGTCGGCGACGCCCTCTTCTCGCTGTCCACTGTCGGAGACCCCCATCTCGTCTACTGGCAGCCAGGCCGGCCGCACGCCGCCATCTGCGGCCTCGGCCAGGGTCACCGTCCTCCCCACCCCTCCTGTACGTGTGGGATTTACGCTTCTCGAACGGCTGAGCGGGTAGCGTTGGACCTTGTGGCCCACCTCCGCACCCAGGGAATCCCCGTGCAGTCGGCATTTGCCATCGGGCCGGTGAAGCTCTGGGGACGTGTGTGCGAGCACGAGCATGGCTGGCGCGCCGAATACGCGTATCCGGGAGATCCCCTCGTGCTCCTCGGGGACGTCAGCGACGCCGACCTGGAAGTCCTCGCGGCGCGCTACGGGGTCCGGTGCGTCCGCGGTCCGGCCCTCCGCGCCGGTGCTCTGCGGGATTTCCTGGAACGGTTCCCCGGGTGGCACTCAGATGTTTGACTGACCGGGGCCTGGGCCTTTGGCGCGGCTCCTACCGGTCGAACTTCGGAGCTCTTCCAGTGTGGGCATGAGCCCGAATCCCGGTCCGGAAGGGGAGGACGGTTACGGGGGCTCCTTTCGGGTTCGGGAGGTCCGCTTCGAGATCCCACTTGCTTCTCACCGCCGCGATGAGGGGGAGCGTCCCCGCACGGGCCAGCGTCGAAAATTCCTCGGCGAGATGCAGCACCCGACGATTTGAAAGGCCACCTCCGTGTCTCCCGGTGAGTGGGGAAGAAGTCCGGCGCCGGGAGATGCTCCCCGACGTCGGGGACCACCCCCTCGCGGAGGAGCTTCCATCCGGAGCGGTGCTCACCGAATTTCCTGGAGCACCGCTCCTCCAGGCCGGAGTCGAACAGGGCGAACGCCCGATGCGTGACTTGAGCCCATCTTCCGGCGAGAGCCTGGAGGTGAGCCGTGGCCGGCTCCGTGCCTGCACGAGGGCGGTCAGAAACTTGGCAAACTCCGTCCCGCGTGCGTGGGTGGGGCGGAGCAGCGAATCGGGTCCGTGAAGGCCAGGCGGTACTTCGCGCGAAACCGTGGCCTGCGATACGGTGAAGGAGCCGCGAGAGCCGTGCGCAGCGGACGATAGGCTTGAAGTCAGGCGTCGCCTCGAGGGCGAGCGTCACGGCATCGTACAGGAGAGCCTGTTCCTGGGCCAGGTCGCAGTCGTCCTGGAAGGATTCGGGCGTGTACTCCGGAGGGAACCCGGCGAGGCCGTGGGATTCCGGGCAATCTCCACACAGGAGCGTCACCCTGTCGTCCGTGGGGCGCGAGGGCTCCCTAGCTCCCCCGTGAGGGATCGCGCCTGCTCCGCGTCGGGGATCGGGCGATGCTCGGCAGTCCGAGTGAAGAGGCGCACGCGTGCGGCCCAGGTGGCCGCCGGGGATGTTGTAGGCGACGGTGTCCTTCAGGATCTTGAGGGTTGCCTCGGCTCTGTCGGGCCGCAGGGTGGAGGGCCAGCCGGGATGCGCGGCGGACCCTGTCTCGTCGATCGCCCGCATGGAGGGCCACAGTGCGATAGCCCGGGCCAGGTGGGGAAAGCTGGCATCATCCAGTCGGTCAGCACAGATCGAGCTGGTGCGCGTGTCCAAACGATAGACGCGGTGCGCCTTGGTAGGCGTCAGTCCGGGCTCGGCGTCGAGCTCGCCGAATGTCGGGCGTTCCCTCCACGGGGACTTCGTAGAGGCGGGCCGCGCGCTCCCAGGCGGCCATGGCCGCGTCCTGGTTGGTTTCAGGGGCGGGCGCATGGCCCCCGACGCCGCGGGGCGAGGGAGAGGGCCCGCCGCGAAGAATTCTTTGCCAAGCAGCAGAAGACAGCGTGGAGGAGGCGACAACCGCGATGTACGCAGTCTACGCTCTGAGCCCCGGCGGTCGCCCTGTGGACTGGTCTACGCGCCTCTACCTGGAGCCCCCTGGGCAAACGACATCGTCGGCGTACTTCCTGTGGCTCCTCCGGGGGCCTCAGGGATCGGTGCTCGTCGATACCGGGTTCACGCACCGCTTGGGGCGGATCAAGGGGCTTCCCGTGGAGAACCTCCGGACACGGGACGCGCTCCTCGGGTCTGTCGGAGTCGATCCCCGCGACATCGCGCATGTCCTCCTCACCCATCTTCACTGGGACCACTTCGATCTCGAAGGGTTCCTGCCCCGCGCCACCTTCTGGGTGCAGCGCCGCGAGGTGGAATTCTGGCAGGGCTACGGAGGGCAGGATCCGTGGGTGCGGAGGTTCCTAAGCGACTGCTTCCAGGATGACCTGGCGATGCTGCGATCGGAAGGCCGACTGAAGGTGGTCGAGGGAACCCTGGAGCCGCTCGAGGGGATACGGCTGGAGTGGGTGGGGGGACACTCGCCGGGGATGCAGATCATCATCGTGGACTCCTCGAAGGGCCCCTTCGTCATCGCCAACGATGCCTTGACGACCTACAGGAACCTGCGAGAGTGGGTTCCGCCGGCGATTCATCTCTGCAGTATCACCGAGTGCCTCGACGCTATGGCCAGGATCCGTGGCCTGGCAGGGGGAGACGAGGGGCGAATCTGCCCGGGACACGATAGCGAGGTGTGGGCCCGGTTCCCTGAAGAGCGTCCAGGGGTCTACCGGCTTGCCTGAGTCCCTCCACGGCCATGGGCGGGGGCCTGAGAGCGCGCCCCGCGCCTGTCGTCTCGCGGCGCCGGATCCTGGAGACGGCCACACGGGCGAGGGCGGTCTCTCCAAAGAGGGGACGACTAGGGCAGCGCGCGTTCCAAAGGCGGCCGGGGCGCGGCGGCGATATCGCTAGATCCATCCTAAGAGGGAGTCCGGGCGGGCGCACGGCGCCCAGACGGAGCCCGCCGAAGAGGGAGAGGCCGCGCGTGCGGCCCTGTCCCCTCCCGGGCCCCGGGGACGGACCGGCTGGGGTGGCCCCCGAACACAGGGCCGAAAGGTATTTTGCACCGCGCGTAGAATGGCGAATGCTCAAACTGCCGGGTCATCGTCGGGGGCGGGCCTCTCCTTCCTCCCGGGGGATCCGGGTAAGGAGGTGGTGAATGGCGGCGCAAGCGCGCGTGGCGGTACAGGGGAGCGAGTACCGGTACAATCTCATGCAGGTCATCCTGGCGGCGTCCGCGGGAACCATCATCGAGTGGTATGATTTCTACATCTACGGGAGCTTGGCGGTCTTCTTCTCGACGGTCTTCTTCCCCAAAGGGAATCCCACAGTCGCGCTGCTGTCCTCCCTCGCCACCTTTGCCACCGGTTTCGTCGTCCGACCCTTTGGGGCGGTGGTCTTCGGCAGGATCGGCGATCTGATTGGCCGGAAGTACGCCTTCGTGGTGACCCTCAGCGTCATGGGGTTGGCGACCACGCTCACGGGCCTCGTCCCCACCTACGCCCAGATTGGCATCATGGCTCCCGTGCTCCTGGTGTTCTTGCGTCTGTGCCAGGGGCTCGCGCTGGGTGGCGAGTACGGGGGGGCTGCCATCTACATCGCCGAGCACTCCCCCGACGACCGCCGCGGCTACTACACCAGCTGGATCCAGACAACGGCGACGGTCGGCTTCTTCGTGGCCCTCATGGTCGTGCTAGTCTTTCGGCTGGCGTTGGGTGACGCCGAATTCAAGACCTGGGGGTGGCGGATCCCATTCCTCTTGTCCGCCATCCTCCTCGGGCTCGCCCTCTACATTCGTATTCGTCTCCAGGAGGCCCCACTGTTCGCCCGGCTGCGCGATCAGGGGAAGTCCTCGCGGGCTCCTCTGCGCGAGAGCCTGGGGAGCGGCAGGAACTGGAAGATGATCATCCTCGCGTTGCTGGGAGCCACAGCAGGGCAGGCGGTGGTGTGGTACACGGGGCAGTTCTACGCGCTGTACTTCATCCAAACCGTGCTGAAGGTGAATTTCGTCACCGCGTACATCATCGTCGCCGTGGCCCTGGTAATCGGGACCCCGTTCTTCCTGGTCTTCGGCGCCCTCTCCGACCGCGTGGGGAGGAAGAAGATCATCATGACGGGGTGCCTGCTGGCTGCCGTGACCTACGTCCCCATCTACATGCTGATGAAGGCCAACGCGGGGAATCCTGTGGTGCTCACGCTCCTTGTGACCGTCCAGGTCATCTACGTCACGATGGTGTACGGACCCATCGCGGCGTTTCTCGTGGAGTACTTCCCCGCGAGGATCCGCTATACGTCTCTGTCGGTGCCGTACCACCTGGGCAACGGGTGGTTCGGAGGCCTCACCCCCTTGATTGCGACGGCCATTTCTGCCTCCACGGGCAACATCTACGCGGGGCTCAGCTATCCGATCGTCGTGGCCCTCATGTCCTTCTTCGTGGGGACCCTCGGCCTGCCCGAGACGCACCGAACGAAGATTTGGGACGAGGTCGGCGGCCAGCCCGCCTTCGTCGCGGCGTCGGAGGGAGGTTAGGGGAGCTGCGCTCCTCCTTCAGGGAAGGGCCCGCGGCCACGTCGGCCGCGCGGGCCCTTTCTCTTTCGGTGCCGGATCCCGGCTGCCTCAGCGCCGGAACAATCCCGTGAGGGTGGCCGTCGCCAGGACGTGCCCCGCCATGGCCCGTTCCACCTGCGCGCGCGTGGCGCGGTCGGGGACGGGGAGGCGCGGGAGATCCAGGGCGTACAGCGTGAAGACGTAGCGGTGCGGCCGCCCCGGGGGCGGGCACGGGCCCCCGTAGCCCACCCGGTGGAAGTCATTCACGCCCTGCCGGCCGCCCCCTTCGACGCGGGGAGCGGTCGGGATCCCTTCCGGGAGGCCGGACAGGTTCCCCGGCAGATCATAGAGGACCCAGTGGACGAATTCCCCTCCCGGAGCGTCCGGGTCGATGACGAGAAGGGCAAAGGACCGTGTGCCTTCGGGAACCCCATCCCACCGGAGCGGCGGCGAGCGATCGGCACCTGTGCACGCGTAGGCCTGGGGGATCACTCCGCCGGGCGAGAAGGCTGTGCTGGAAAGCGAGAGGGATGCGGCATAAACGGGCGTGCCCACGAGTACCACCACCATGATGAGGGCAGCGTCTAGCACCCGCCTGGGCCCTGCCGTGACCACTGGGCTCTCCCCCCTGCCGAGGTCAGCCGACGGAGTCCTCCCCGACTGTCTTCGGAGGTGGCCGCCGGTCCGGGAGACCTCCCGGTGGGGCGTGAATTTCCTCTTCGCCGCCCGCCCGAGCGGTCCCTATCCCGCCGCGACGATAGGGGTCTCCAAGACCCCCAGGTGAGTGATGCTCACTCGGACAACGTCCCCGTCTCGGAGCCACCGGGGAGGGGTGCGGGCGAATCCTACCCCCGAAGGGGTTCCCGTCGCGATGAGGTCGCCTGGCTCGAGTGTGAGGATCTGAGAGATGTACGCCACCAGGAAGGCCACGGAGAAGATCATCGTGCCCGTGCTAGCCTCCTGCATCCGCTCGCCGCTCACGTCGACGGTCAGGAGGAGGTCCTGGGGGTCCGGGACCTCATCGCGGGTCACGAGTGCCGGGCCGAGAGGGCCGCTCCGGTCAAAGTTCTTGCCGATCATCCACTGGGAGGTCCGCCGCTGATAATCTCGTACGGAGATGTCGTTGAAGATCGTGTAGCCCGCAACGGACTCCAGGGCCCGATCTTCGGGGATGTCGCGTCCTCCCCGCCCGACGACGACCGCCAGCTCTCCCTCAAAGTCCACTTGGGAGCTCACCCGAGGGAGGACGAAGGGCTCTCCCGGGCCCAGGAGAGTGTGCCGGAACCGCCCGAAGAAGATGGGGACGTCCGGAGGCTCACTTCCCCCTTCCCGGGCATGCTCGGCATAGTTGCGGCCCACGCACAGGATCTTGGGGGGAGTCGGGACGGGTGGGAGCAGCCGGGTCGCGTCGGCCCGCCACAGAACGCCTTGCTCTTCAAGGTGCCGGAGATCTGCCGGGTCGGTCATGCGGGCTCTTACGACCCCCAGGGCCTCGCGCGCGGCGTCCATCCCCTCCTCTCCGCCCGCGAGGAAACGAACCATGGATGGCGGGAGGACCGCCCGAGCGTGCGCGGCGGGGCGGGAGGCGCCCCGGACCTGGTAGAGGAGATGCCCCGCGCGGGTCAGGTCGATGATCCATGGGCCCTCCAGGGCTCCGAGCCGGATTTGACCCCGGGCCGCGTAGGTCACCAGGCGCATCGCGTTCCCCTCCTCAGCCGTCACTGGCAAGGATTGGCCCCCGACGGCGCGCGATCCTGCGTGGTCATCCCCGGGCCCCCCGCGGGCCGCGGGACCGTCGCGACCGGCGGCGTGCGGTTGACAGGCGCCGAGGGGATCCGTATACTCTGCGAGTAATGAGAATCAATACAAATAAGGATTCGGTCTTATCAAGTTCTGCGCGGTGGGTCGACCTGCGGAGCCGCCTAGCAGCCCGCGGGGGGCGGCTCACGCCCCAGCGTATGGCGATTTACGAAGTGGTGGTCGGATGCCAGGGGCATCCTAGCGTCCAGGCCGTGTATGCTCGGGTCCGGAGGCGCTTCCCCGGGGTGAGCCCGGCGACCGTGTACGCCGCGCTCAATTTGTTCGCCGAGCTCGGGTTGGTGCAGGAAGTCAGCGGGCCGGTCCGGCGCTACGATGGACGCGCGGGGCGTCACCTCAATCTCGTCTGCGAGAGGTGCGGAGCGGTGGTGGATGTGACCGACCGTCGCCTGGCGGCCCTGGAGCGGGCCGCGGTGGCCCAGACGCGGTTTCAGGTCAGGGCCGCGCGCTTCGAGCTCCACGGCCTGTGCGCCCGCTGTCAGCAGACCTCAGGGGGGAGGAGGCGGTAACGTGACGCCGGGGGGCATCGGAACGAGGAAGATGGGGGGAGCCCGGGAGATCCAGGAGGACCTCGCCGAGCTCCGTACCCCCTACGGGCACGGGTACCTCCTCAAGGTCGTGCAGCCGGCTCTCCTGGGTCTCATGGATGGCTCCATCAGCACGCTGGCCCCTCTGTTTGCCAGCGCCTTCGCCACGCGGAACCCGCACACGGCGTTTCTGGTCGGCGGGGCGGCGGCTCTCGGCGCGGGCATCAGCATGGGGTTTGCTGAAGCGCTCTCCGACACGGGCAAGCTCACCGGGCGCGGGCATCCTTTGGTGCGTGGCACCATCACGGGTATTGCCACCTTGATCGGCGGCCTCATGCACACACTCCCCTTTCTCATCCCCCACCTGGGGGTGGCCCTCGCGGTGGCCTACCTCATCGTGGGGGTTGAACTCGTCGCGATCGCCCTCATCCGCCACCGGTACTTCGGGATGAGCTTCTGGATCTCGTTCCTGCAGGTCGTCGTGGGTGGGGGATTGGTCTTCCTCGCAGGGGTCCTGATCGGGAGCTCCTGATTCAGTCCCACGCCCCACCCGGGAACCCGGAGGGGAATTCGGCCGGCGGGATGGAAGTCTTCTTATGGTGGGGAGCATGAAACGGTGAGGGACCTATGGCCAGGCGACTTGACTACCATGATCCGTTTCATGAATTCGCGGGGCGGCTGACCGAGGCCCTCGAGGACAACCACCTGGTCGTTTCGGGGTATGCCTTCCTGATCGACGTGGACCACATGAGCCGCGAGTACCGGTACGTGGTCCACCTCGAGGATGAGCCTCCCGCGGACCAGCCTCAGACCTACGCGTGGCCCTGGGCGGAGCTGCGCTTCGTGGTGGACGCTCTGTCCTTTGGCCGGCACATCGCCGAGTACGATGAAGGCGTGGAGTTCTCCCGGACGGTGCACGAGGAGGTCCAGGTGTTCGGGGAGCTGTTCACCGAAGTCACCATGGACCGTCTCCTGGTGCCGCCCGACGTGGTGATCCTGCGCCGCGCCATCCAGCACGTGGAGACGGACCCGGGCGTGCCCAGCATCACGCTGCAACAGCACTTTTCGTCGGAGGACGCGCCCCCGGTCTACAGCGCCCGGGTTGAATCCAGCGTGGTGCTCAAGGAGGACGAGCTCGTTGACCCGGATCGGCCCCGGAAGATCGCGAGCGCCGTGGCGGCGATCCTGACATCGTTGCACGCGCTCCACCTGGCGGCCGAGGGGGCACCCTTGCCTCCCGTCGAGTGAAGGGGCGCGGCCCCCCACGCGGCGGCCGCGGCAGGGATCCGCTCAGGGAGGAGTTCCCCGCCATGCGGGAGACGGTCCTTCGGGGACCGTCGCCAGACGCGCCGCGGTCCGAAGACCCCTCCGTCGGAATCCGGAGCCCTTCGGTCCTGCGGGTCGAGGCGAGGAGGTGGGGGATGGCACTGCTTCTGGGGGAGCGTCACCTCCGGGACCTGTGGACCGTCGGCGAGCTCGTCTCGCTGATGGAGGAGGCGCTGGGTGCTCTCAGCAGCGGGCGAGCCGTCCAGCCCGTGCGCACAGTAGTCCACGTCGCCCACCACGGGGTCGCTTTCGGTGTGATGCCCGCGTACCTCGTGCCCGGGGACGCCCTAGGGCTGAAGGCGGTGACGGTGGCCCCGGGCAACTCTCTGCGCGGGCTCCCCACCCACCTGGCCGCTGTAGTGCTCTTGGATCCGGCCACCGGCGAGCTCCTGGCGGTGCTCGACGGGCGGCTTATTACGGAGATGCGGACGGCGGCTGTGTCGGCCGCCGCCACGCGCCGTCTCGCCCGTCCGGATACCTCAGTGTGGGCGATCCTCGGCGCGGGCGTCCAGGCCCGGAGCCACCTGGAAGTTCTCCGCGAGGTGGTCCCGCCCCCGGACGACGTGCGCCTGTGGAACCGGACCCGGGATCGGGCAGACCGCCTGTGCGCGGAGGCGCGTCGGCTGTGGGGGCTGCCCGTCCGCCGGGTGGACACCCCCCGCGAGGCCGCACGGGATGCCGACCTCGTCTGCACCGTGACCGGCAGCCCCACGCCCGTGCTGGAGGGGAAGTGGCTCAAGCCCGGGGCTCACGTGAACGCTGTGGGGTCTTCCCGGCCCGAAGCGCGGGAACTGGACACCGAGGCCGTCGTCCGGTCGCAGGTCTTCGTTGATTCGCGCGAGGCCGCCCTGGCGGAAGCCGGCGACCTGATCATTCCCCTGCGGGAGGGTGCCATCACCGAGGCGCACATCCGGGCCGAAATCGGCGAGGTCTTCGCAGGCGCTCGTCGGGGGAGGACGGATCCGGGGGAGATCACCCTGTTCAAGTCGGTCGGGCTCGCCGTCGAGGACGTGGCGGTGGCCCGTGTGGCCTACGAGAGGGCCCTCGCACGGGGCGTGGGCCAGGACATTGACCTCCTGTGAGATCCGACGAAGCGCCGTCACAGGGAGGGCCGCAGCCCACGGACTGCGGCCCCCGAGCGCGATCCCTTGACGACGTCCGGCGTCCGGCTCAAGGGGAGGTCATGTCCCCCCCTGGACCATCTGGCGGATCTCTTCCACGACGTCAGGGTTCAGGAGCGTGGTGACGTCTCCGATGTCCCTCCGGTTGGAGATGGCCGCCAGCACGCGGCGCATGATCTTGCCCGACCGGGTCTTCGGCATGTCAGGGACGATGTAGACGTGTTTCGGACGCGCGATCTTCCCAACGATGGTCTCTAGCGCGTGGATGACCTTCCCCTCGATCTCCGGGCTGGGGCGGACGCCGGGTTTGAGCGACACGTACACTTCCGGCACCCGGCCCTTCAGCTCGTCGGCCACCGGCACGACGGCAGCTTCCGCCACCTCGTCTACGGTCAGGCAGGCCGACTCCAGTTCTTTGGTCCCCAGGCGGTGGCCTGCCACGTTGATCACGTCATCCACCCGCCCGAGGATTCGGAAGTACCCGTCCGCCGCCTCGACGGCTCCGTCGCCCGCGTAGTAGGGCCAGTCCCTCCAGTCCTTGCTGGCGGGATTCTTGCAGTACTTGCTGTAGTACTGGCGGACGTACCGGTCGGGGTCCCCCCAGATGGTCTGCATGATGCCCGGCCAGGGATTCCGGATGCAGATGTTCCCCGCCTTGCCCGACCCCCGGGGGATTTCGTTGCCCTCCTCATCGTAGATCACGGGGTAGATCCCGGGCACGCCGGGACCCGCGCTGCCCGGCTTCATCGGGTCCAGGGCCGGTTTGGTGCTGCAGAGAAAGCCCCCGTTCTCCGTCTGCCACCAGGTGTCCGTGATGACGGCTTCTCCCTTTCCCACCACGTGGTAGTACCACCGCCAGACCTCCGGCTCGATGGGCTCCCCGACGGTGGTCATGCACTTGAAGTGATAGGTGTACTTGCGGGGCTCGTCCGGGCCGGTCTTGCGCAGCATGCGGATGGTCGTGGGAGACGTGTGGAAGATGTTGACGTTGAGCCGCTCGGCGATGCGCCAGGGCCGCCCGGCGTCCGGGTAAGTGGGGACCCCTTCGTAGATCACGCTGGTGGCCGCCAGCGCGAGAGGGCCGTAGACGATGTAGGAGTGGCCGGTGATCCACCCGATGTCGGCGAAGCACCAGTACACGTCCTCGGGATGGATATCCTGGATGTACTTGGACGTGCCGGTCACGTAGGCCAGGTAGCCTCCTGTGCTGTGCTGGCAGGCCTTCGGGCGGCCGGTGGTCCCGCTGGTGTACATGAGGAACAGGGGCGCCTCGGCGGGCATGGAAACCGGGTCCACTTTGCGCCCCCGGAACTCCTTGAGGACATCCTCGACGAAGACGTCCCGGCCCGGTACCATTGGGCTCGCCGAGACATACCGGTCCCGGAACCGTCGCCACACGAGGACTTTTTCCACCGCCTGGCCTTCGCGCGCGGCGGTCTCCACGGCGATGTCCGCCTGCGCCTTGTGGTCGAGCAGCTTGCCGTTCCGGTAGTATCCGTCCATGGTGACGAGCACACGGCTGCCGGAATCGGCTATGCGAACTCCACACGCCTCCCCGCTGAACCCGGCAAAGACGACCGAGTGGATGATGCCCAGCCGTGCGCATGCCAGCATGGTGATGGGGAGCTCCAGGGTCATGGGGAGGTGGAGCGTCACGCGATCCCCCGTCTTGAGACCCGCGAAGTCGCGGAGGAGCGCAGCCACTTCGTTGACGCGGTTGTAGAGCTCCCGGTAGGTGAGGGCGACGTGCGGCTCTTCCTCCGGCTCGGGGACGAAGATGAAGGCGGCTTTATTCTGGTACTTGGCGAGGTGGCGGTCCACGCAGTTATAGCACGCGTTCAACCGGCCGCCGACGAACCACCTCCAGAACGGGGCGTTGCTCGTATCAAGGGTCGTGTGCCAGTACTGGTCCCAGCTCAGCATGTCGGCGTACTCGCGGAAGCACTCGGGGAAGTTCTCCACGCTGAACCGCTCGTTGATCGCGGGATCCGTGAGGTTGGCCTGGCCGATGAACTTGGCTGGCGGGTAGTAGTACTCTTCTTCTTTCCAGTGGACGGCGATTTCCGCCTCGCTGAGTTCGGCCCGGTCCGTCACAGGGTCCCTATCCTCCACCTTGGCCATACCGGCTCCCCTCCGTGAAGCCTCTCGTCCCAGTTTGCTGTCCATTATACCGCATCGCCCGCGCGGGGGCCCCTACCGGGCCGAGAGGACCGAGAGGAGGCGCTGGTCTGTGAGGGTGAGACGCGCGGCCCCGCGGGGAGTAATGGCGAACATGTCTTCGATGCCCACTGCCCCCTCGCCCGGGAAGACGATCTTCGGTTCCACGCAGACGACGTGGCCCGATTCCAAGGGATCCGAGAAGCCCTCGGCCAGCACGGGCCACTCGTCAAGCTCCACCCCCACCCCGTGGCCGATGAACCGGGCCCTGTAGGGCCCGCTCCCCATGAATCCTTCCGCGTAGCCCAGGGAGGCGGCGTGGGCCACCGCCCCGAGGTACAGGTCGGCGGGCCGGGCGCCCGGCCGCAGGCCGTCCTCCACCCTGTGGAGGATCTCCAGGGCCGCCTCATGGGCCCGGGCGAGCTTCTCGGGAAGCGCGCCGAGGACGAGGGTGCGAGTCTGGTCGCACAGGTAGCCGTCCACCCCCGCCGTGTAGTCCACAATGACGGGTTCCCCCGCCGCGATCCTGCGGCGGCCCGCGCCATAAGGGACGGCGGGGGTCGGTCCCATGCCTCCCAGGGGGAAATCGGGGAAGCTCGGCACCGCGGCGGATTCTCCGGACAGGATGAGGCCGAAGTAGACCTCCTGGTTCCACCCGCGGATGCGGATGATCCCCTGGTGTCCGTCCCGGCGGGCGGCGGCCTCCACGGCGGCCGCCAGCTCGAGTTCGGTCATTCCCTCGCGCAGGGACCTCAGCGCCGTCATGACCATGAGATCGGCGAGATGCGCGGCCTCCCGCATCTTCCCCAGCTCGTACTCGGACTTCACGGACCGCACGGTCCTGATGGCAGGGGAGGCGTCCACGACCTCCACGTCCGGGAGGACGCCCGCGAACCGGTCCCGGACGGCGACGGGGACCACGTCGAGCTCCATTCCGACCCGGCGGACCGGCCCGCCCGCGGCTTCGGAGAGGAGGGAGGGAAGGGCGCGGAGGTTCTCCAGGGGGACGATGCGGTCGAGGGAGCTTTCGCCGGCGGCGCGCTCCAGGACACGGCGGACCGCGTACACGGGAGGACCCGATGCGGGGATTATGCAGACCCCGCTCTGGACGCTCCCGGTGAAGTAGAGCATGTCGGCATTCTGCAGGATGAGGGCCGCGTCCACGTCCTGGGCGGCCAGGCGGCGCTGCAGGGCGGCGGCGCGGGACAGGAGCTCGTCGCGGGGGGTACCGGGCATGGCCGTGAACGTGTTAGCCGCCCGCCCCGGGTCTCCTCCTTCCGGGATCCGGCGAGGCGGAGGAGCTGCCGGCCGGGCGTGGAAGTGTACGCGCGGAGGGGCGCAGGCGAGGGGGCGCGGCGACGTGGGGGATCCCGCGGAGGGGGGACCCGGACCGCTTGCCCCTGGGGGGGGGAGCCGGCACACCAGGGATTGCTTGCCCCGGCGAGCGGGGCGGCGCGCGGAGGGAGGGGTCGTCAGTGAAGCGTCCGATTCACGTCACGGTCAATGGGGTCTCGTACACGCACGAGGTGGAGCCCCGCCTGTTACTGGTGCACTACATTCGAGAGGTCCTCGGGCTCACGGGAACCCACATCGGGTGCGACACGACCAGCTGCGGGGCGTGCACGGTCCTCCTCAACGGAAAGGCCGTGAAGTCCTGCACCGTCCTCGCGGTCCAGGCCGACGGGGCGGCCATCCAGACCGTGGAAGGGCTCGCCCGGGACGGTCAGCTTCACCCCATCCAGGAGGGATTTTGGGAGGAGCACGGGCTGCAGTGCGGCTTCTGCACGCCGGGGATGATGATGACCGCGCTGGACCTGTTGCAGCGCATCCCCAACCCCACCGAGGAACAGATCCGGTGGGGGATCGAAGGGAACCTGTGTCGGTGCACGGGCTACCAGCACATCGTGAACGCCATTCAGTACGCGGCGCGCAAAATGCGGGGAGAAAATCCGCGGTCGAGCACCCGGTAAGGGGGGAGAGCCCAATGGCCGTGACACGAGTGTTTGGGGCCAGCGTGAAACGCCGCGAAGATCCCCGGTTGGTCACGGGCCGGTCCACGTACACCGATGACCTCCAGCTCCCGGGGATGCTGCACGCCCAGTTTGTCCGGAGCCCTCATGCCCACGCACGAATCCTCGGGATCGACGTGGGAGCGGCCCGGCGCCACCCGGGCGTGGTCGCTGTCCTGACGGGCCGAGATCTCCAGGGGGTCCTCCAGCCCATCCCCACGGCGTGGCTCATCCCCAACGCCGACCTGAAGACGCCGCCCCACCCGCCTCTGGCCGTGGACACGGTCCGCTACGTGGGCGATGCCGTGGCGGTGGTCGTCGCCGAGGACCGCTACAGGGCCTCGGACGCTGCGGCCCTCGTCCGCGTGGACTACCAGGTCCTGCCCGCGGTGGTGGACCAGGAAAAGGCGGTCCAGCCGGGAGCGCCGCAGCTCCATCCGGAGGCCCCGCAGAACGTCGCTTTTCGCTGGTCCGTCCGCGGGGGGGATCCCGACCAGGCCTTCGCGGAGGCGCGTCGGGAGGGCGTGGTCCTGGCGCAGCGCTTCGTCAACCAGCGCCTGATCCCCAATGCCATGGAGACGCGGAGCGTCGTCGCGCGGTACAACCCCGGCTCGGGAGAGCTCGTGGTGTGGTACACGACCCAGAACCCCCACATCGCCCGCTTCCTCATGTCCGTCGTCACGGGGCTGCCCGAACACAAGATCCGGATCATCGCCCCCGAGGTCGGCGGGGGATTCGGCAGCAAGATCCCCTTCTACCCGGAGGAGGCCGTCATCGCCCACTGCAGTCGCGTGGCGGGGCGCCCCGTCAAGTGGACGGAGGACCGGAGGGAGAACTACCTCGCCACCATCCACGGCCGCGACCACATCACCGACCTGGAGGTGGCGGCCCGACGCGATGGGACGCTGCTGGCCATACGGGGGCGCACGTGGGCCAACATGGGGGCCTACCTCTCCACAGCTGCCCCCGGCATCCCGACGATCCTGCACGGCCTCATGCTCACGGGCTGTTACACCATCCCGCACATTGCCTACGAGGTCACGGGCGTCTTCACCAACACCACGCCGGTGGACGCGTACAGGGGGGCGGGAAGGCCCGAGGCAACGTACCTGATCGAGCGCGCGGTCGATCTCGTCGCGTCGGCGCTCTCCATGGACCCCGCCGACATCCGGCGGAAGAATTTTGTGCCAGCCGACCGGTTCCCCTATCAGACGGCGGAGGGCCTCACCTACGACAGCGGCAACTACGCGGCCACCCTGGACCGGGCCCTCGAGCTGGCCGAGTACCACAAGCTCCGGGAGGTCCAGAAGCGGGGGCCGCGCGACGGCAAGTACCTCGGCATCGGTCTCAGCACCTACGTGGAGATCTGCGGCTTAGGGCCGTCCTCCGTGGCCGGGGCCGTGGGCTTTCAGGGCGGCCTGTGGGAGAGCGCCACGGTCCGTCTCCACCCGACGGGGAAGGCCACAGTCTTCACCGGGACATCGCCCCACGGGCAGGGCGAGGAGACGACCTTCGCGCAGATCGTCGCCGAGGAGCTGGGCCTCCCCTTGGACGACATCGAGGTCGTCCACGGGGACACGGGCGCCATCTCCATGGGGTGGGGGACCTACGGGAGCCGGACCACCGTCGTGGGAGGAGCGGCCATCGCGCTCGCCGCCCGGCGGGTGCGGGAGAAGGCCGCGAAGATCGCGGCGCACTTGCTCGAGGCCGCCGAGGCGGACATCGTCTTCGACCGGGGCCGGTTCCACGTGCGCGGCAGCCCGGAACGCGCGAAGACGCTCCAGGAGGTCACGCTCCAGGCGTACCTGGCCTGGAATCTCCCGGCGGGCGTGGAGCCCTCGCTCGAGGCCTCGGCCTTCTACGACCCCAGCAATTTCACTTTCCCCTTCGGGGCGCACGTGGCGGTGGTGGAGGTGAACGCGGACACGGGAGAGGTGGAGCTGCAGCGCTACGTGGCGGTGGACGACTGCGGGCGGGTCATCAACCCCCTCATCGTCGACGGCCAGGTGCACGGAGGGCTGGTCCAGGGGATCGCCCAGGCGATGTGGGAAGGAGCGGTCTACAGTCCTGAGGGCCAGCTTCTGACGGGGTCCATGGCCGAGTACGCCGTCCCCCGGGCGCGCATGTTCCCCCGGTTCGTCACGGCGCGCACCGAGACGCCCTCCCCCCACAACCCCTTGGGCGTTAAGGGGGTCGGGGAGACCGGGACGATCGCCAGCACGCCCGCGGTCGTTAACGCGGTGGTGGACGCGCTCCGGCCCTTCGGCATCACCCACCTCGACATGCCGCTGACCCCGGAGCGGGTCTGGACCGCCATTCACGGGAAGACGCGGAGGTGACCGAGGCATGATCCCTGCGGCGTTTGAGTACTTTGCCCCCACCAGCGTGCGCGAGGCCATCAGCCTCCTCCAGCAGCACGGCGATGACGCGAAGGTGCTGGCGGGGGGACACAGCCTCCTACCGCTGATGAAGTTCCGGCTGGCCCAGCCCAAGGTCGTGGTGGATATCGGGAGGATCCCGGGGCTCGACGGCATCACGGTGGCGGGCGACAAAGTCGTCATCGGAGCCCTCGCCACGCACGATGCCGTGGAGCGCAGCCCGATCCTGAAGGAGAAGTGCCCGCTCCTCCCCGAGACGGCGGCGGTGATCGGGGACATGCAGGTGAGGAACCGCGGGACCATCGGAGGCAGCCTCGCCCACGCCGACCCGGCCGCCGACTACCCGGGGGCCATCTTGGCCCTGGACGCCGAGATCGTCGCGACGGGGCCCGCCGGGACCCGGACGATCCCCGCCCGCGACTTCTTCGTGGAGATGCTGACGACGGCCCTAGGGCCCGCGGAACTGATCACCGAAGTCCGCGTGCCCGTGCTTCCCCCGGGGACCGGCACCGCGTACCTGAAGCACCCGCACCCGGCCAGCGGGTACGCCGTGGTCGGCGTGGCCGTGGTGTTGAGGGTGGCCAAGGGCCGGTGCGAGCACGTGGCGATCGGCATCAACGGGGTGGCCGGGAAGGCGTACCGGGCGACGGCCGTGGAGCAGGCCCTCCAGGGGAAGGCTCTCGACGAGCAGACGGTCGCGGCCGCCGCGTCCCGCGCCGCAGACGGGGTGGACGCGCAGAGCGACCTGTACGCGTCCGCGGAGTTCCGGAAGCACCTCGCCTCGGTGTACACGAAGCGCGCCGTGCTCGCCGCTGTGTCCCGGGCCGCCTAGCCGGGAGCGGGCGTGCTATACTGAGGACGCGGGAGGGGTGCGAGAGCCTGGCCGATTCGGCACGCCTGGAGAGCGTGTAGGCGGGTTACCGCCTCGTGGGTTCAAATCCCACCCCCTCCGCCACGGGCCGTGGCCCGCTGAGGAACTCGCCGGAGCGTTGCTCCCTCGCGCGGGCGGTTCAGAAGGTCACAGGTGGTGGGTCGTGTCCGTTTCCGGACCCTGCTAGTGTGACGGTTCTTCGGGCCCTCCCTCGCGGACAGGCGCGAGGGACCCGTGGCCCAGGTCGGGATCGTCCGCCGATGCGAGTTGGGTTCGGGCGGTCTCTCGGACCAGCCGCCGAAGGGGTTTCCCGATGAGGGTCGTGGGGATCGTGTCCACCACCTCGATGCGTCGGGGGATCATGTAGGAGGGGAGGCGCGCGCGGAGAAATTCGCGCAGCTGCGTCCGGACGGTTGCGGGATCCCCCCCGGGGGGGCGCAGGGTGACGTGGGCGACAATGGTTTCCCCCCGGACGGGATGGGTCACGCCGACGACGGCCGCGTCCTTGACGAGCGGGTGCTGCATGAGGACGTCCTCCACTTCCCGCGGGTAGACGTTGAGGCCGCCCACCTTGATGAGGTCCTTCTTGCGGTCCACGATGTAGAAGAACCCGTCGGGGTCCATTTTCGCCACATCCCCGGTGAACAGCCAGCCGTCCCGGAGGACGGCTCTCGTCTCGTCGGGGGCGTTCCAGTAGCCCTCCATGATCTGCGGGCCGCGGACGACAAGCTCGCCGACCTCCTCCGGCGGCAACACGCGGCTGCCGGTTTCAAGGTCCACGATCCGGGCATCGGTGCCCGACAGCGGGATCCCGATGCTCCCCGGCCGGCGTTCTCCTCCTTCCCAGATGGGGTTGGCGGTTACGAGAGGGCCGGCCTCCGTGAGGCCATACGCCTCGACCACACGGGCTCCCGTGAGACGTTCGAAGGCCTCCGCCACGTCCGGGGGGAGAGGAGCCGCTCCGGACAGGCACAGTCGGATGGACTGGAGGTCGTACCGGGAAACGTCCTTCAGCCGGGTCAAGGCCAGGTACATGGCGGGCACGCCTGGGAAGATGGTGGGCTTCCAGCGTGGGACCTGCCGGGCGACGAGACGCGCGTCGAACATCTTCATGAGCACCATGAGGAGGGTCGCGCCGAGCCGAAGCCCTCCGTTGAGCACGAGGAGCCCGTAGGCGTGGAACAGCGGTGCCACGCACAGGATGCACTCCTGGCCTTCCCGGAGCCCGGGGAACCACGTGATGGCCTGGAGGGCGTTGGCGGCCAGGGCGCGGTGCGAGAGCATGGCTCCACGCGGTCGGCCTGTGGTCCCGCCCGTGTACTGGAGCACGGCGACGTCGCCGGGGGCCGCGGGGGTCTCGAGGGGCCAGGGGGGGGAGGAGGCGAGCAGGCGGCGCCACGGGAGCACCCCGGCTGCGCGGGGGATCACGTCTCCCTGGCGCCTGGCCTCCCGCAGGGCGTACACGAGGCGCCACAGGGGCGGGAAATAGTCTGAGACCTGCGTGAGGACCACGTGGTCGAGGGACGTCCTCCCCCGGAGCGGCTCCACTTCCCGGTACAGGCGGCCGAGCGTGACGAGCACGCGGGCGCCCGAGTCCCGGAGGAGGAACGCGAGCTCGTCTCCGCGGTAGAGGGGGTTCACCTGCACGAGCACCGCCCCGGCCTTGAAGACCCCGTAGGCCGCGACCGCGTACTGGGGCAGGTTGGGAAGCGCCACGGCCACGCGATCCCCCGGTCCGATCCCGAGGCCGCGTAGCGCGTGCGCAAACCGGTTGCTCTCCCGCGCCAGCGCCGCGTAGGAGAGGACCGCGTCAAACACGGGCGTCGCGAGGACCACGGCGGGGCGGCGGGGGTACCGGGCCGCGCTGGCCTCGAGAAAAGCCGGCAGCGTCGCGGGCGGCGCCGTGAAATCACGCGGGATGTCGGGACGATAGAACCGGTGCCAGGGACGTTCCTCCACGGGATGCCTCCGCCGGGGGATTCCACCCCGCACGGCGGAGTCCCTCTGCCCCTCGGGGGAAGTCCCGGCGGAGGAGGTTCCAGTGCCGGGCGTGAAGGGGGACGGTCGGAGGTGAGGAGATGTACACAGTCGCAAAGTTTGTCCATATCTTCGGGGTGGTGCTGCTCCTCGGCAATTTCATCGTCACCGCCCTGTGGAAGACGCGCGCCGACAGGACCGGTACCCCCACCGCCATCGCTTTTGCCCAGCGGGCGGTGGTCCAGGCGGACCGGGCCTTCACGGTCCCCGGGATCCTCCTGATCCTTGTGGGCGGCTACGCGATGGCCCTCCGCCGCCCCTTCCCCCTCCACGGCCTTCCCTGGCTGGACTGGGGCCAGGGGCTGTTCTACGCGGCCGTGCTGATCTGGCTGGGCCTCATGGTCCCCTCCCAGCGCCGCCTCGTGGAGCTCACCGCGGGCGGACACGCGCCCGATCTCGGTGGCAGCGAGTTCAGGCGTGTCTCCCGCCGGTGGGCCATGGGGGGAGGGATCGCCACCCTGCTCCTTGTGGTGGTCCTGTACCTCATGGTGACGAAGCCCTAGCATCTCCACCTGACTCCCCGTCACAGGGGGATGGCGGACGCGGGTCCCGTGGTATACTGAGAGTGGCCGTGCTAGGCGGGGAGCTAGCGGTTCCCTGTACCCGCAACCCGCTCCAGCGGGGCTGAATTCCCGCCCGAGGCCTCAGCTCTTAGGGTTCGGCCTGCGTAAGCGGCGAGGAGGATCGGGTCCCGCGCAACGAGATCTTACGAACCCCGCCAGGTCCGGAAGGAAGCAACGGTAAGTAAGGCGTCTCGTGTGCCGCGGGCAGACCTGGTCGGAGCAGGCTGCGGAGGGTCCACCTGGGGGTTGTTGTCGACGGCGGGTGCACGGCCATTTTCCGTCACCGACCTGCGCCGCTCAGGGTGAAGGTCAAGAGGGCCACCAAGTTGTTGAGGCCGTGGGCGATCATCCCGGGGACGAGGGACCCGGTGAGATCGTACACGTAGGCCAGGATCACCCCCAGGATGAAAATCGGGAGAAACTCCACCGGTTGGAGGTGCGCCGCGGCGAAGAGCCCCGCGCTCGCGACGAGCGCCATCCACCGGGCAAGGGTCCGGCGCAGGGCTCCGAAGACGAGGCCACGGAAGAAGAGCTCCTCGCCCACGGGGACGACGACGGCCACGATGAGCGCCAGCAGGGCCACCTCCTGGAGGTGGTGGAGGGAGGGGAGCAGACGGTAGACTGGCGACCGGGCTTCCTCGCGGGCGACGAAGTGCGCGGCCTCCTGCCGGCCCATCGCCAGCCCCAGGATGGCCACCGTAAGGTGCTGTCCGACGCCGTTCCCCACCAGCCCCGCGGCGCCGGCCACGAGCCCTTGGCGGATCCGCTGGGGCCAGCGGCCGACCACCAACCCCACACGGGAGAGGGGCAGGCGGTACTTCACGCGGACGATGTAGAGCGCCGCGCCCGCGAAGAGGGCGTTCTGCGCCACGGCGAGCGCGGCTACCGTCGGGAGGGGCACGATGGTCTCGGAGGCCTCCCGATTGACGAGGCGGGCCGCCAGGGGAAACGCCGCGAAGGCAAAGAGGAGGGCCAGCCCGAGGATCTCGCTGATCCCCCAGGATTCCGCCCGGGTCGGCCGCACGATCAGGTACACGGGGACGGCCAGTCCGACGGCGAACAGGGCACCGAGGGCCCACGCGGCGGCCGCGAGAGGCCGGAAGCGCGTCCGCGCGTCCAGGAAGACGCCGACGGCCGCGGCGGCGGAGACGAGCGCGAGGATCGGCGGCGAGATCACGGCACCTCCAGGAGTGCGAGTAGGGTTCGCCGAATCTTGAACAAGACCTGCGCGAGGTGGCTCTGTGACGTACCTCTCCCTGTACCGCAAGTGGAGGCCCCAGACCTTCGAGGACGTGGTCGGCCAGGACCGCGTGACCAGGACGCTGCAGAACGCCATCGCGTCCGGCCGGATTGTCCACGCCTACCTCTTCTGCGGCCACCGCGGCACGGGCAAGACGACCACGGCCCGGATCCTCGCCAAGGCCCTCAACTGCCGCGAGGGGCCTACGCCGACGCCCTGCAATCACTGCCCTCCGTGCCAGAGCATCGGGGCGGGGGCCTCGCTGGACGTCATCGAGATCGACGCGGCCAGCCACCGGGGCATCGACGAAATCCGAGACCTGCGGGAGAAGGTGAAGCTGAGCCCCGTGGAGGGCCGCTACAAGGTCTACATCATCGACGAAGCGCACATGCTGACCACGGAGGCTTCCAACGCCCTCCTGAAGACCCTGGAGGAGCCCCCGGCGCACGTGGTGTTGGTCCTGGTGACGACGGAGCCGCACCGGCTTCCGACGACCATCACCTCGCGCGCCCAGCGCTTCGACTTCAAGCGGATCCCCACCCCTCTCATCGTCCAGAGGCTCCGGACCATCGCCGTCCAGGAGGGGTTTCATGTGGAGGAGGAAGCGCTCGGGCTCATCGCGCGTAGCGCGGACGGGGCCCTGCGCGACGCGGAGAGCCTGCTCGACCAGCTCCACGCCTTCAGCCCCGGGGCCATCCGCACGGCCGACGTACTGGCCGTCCTCGGGGTCGTCGAGGAGGAGACACTCGGGCGTCTGGCGGCTGCCATCATCGAGGGGAACACGGACCGCTGCCTCCAGGACGTGGGGCGGCTCCTGGAGGAGGGGCGGGATGTGCGCCAGATCCTCCGCGGCCTCATCGATCACTTCCGGGACCTCCTCATGGTGGCGGTGGTGAGCGACCCCGAGACGGTAGTGGATGCCAGCGAGGCACGCCTCGCCCTCCTGCGCAGCCAGAGCGCGCGGCTCACCCCTCCGGCCATCGTGCAGAGGCTCCGGGTGCTCGCGGGGGCCGAGGCCGAGGCGCGCGCGTCGACGCAGCCCCGCGTCGTGCTCGAGCTGGCGCTCCTGCGCGCGTCTCGGCCGGAGGTGGATCCCTCGGTGGAAGGGCTGACTGCCCGCGTGGAGGCCTTGGAGAGGGTCCTCGCCGGCGGGCCCGCTCCCTCGGGCCAGTCCCCTGGAGGGCAACAGGAGGCCGGGGCGCCGTCTCCCAGGGAGGAGAAGAAGCGCCCCCGTGCGTCGCGGGGGGAGGGAGGCGCGGCCGCACCCTCTCCTTCGCCGCGAGGGCGCGGAGCGGAGAGCGCCTCCGGTGCCCGGGAGCAGGCCGAGGAAGACCCCGCCCCGCAGGGGCCGAGGGAGGCCAGCGGGCCTGCGGTCACGATCGAGGCCATCCGGGCCCAGTGGGGGCGGGTGATGGAGGGCGTGAAACAGCGGACACGCGCCGTCCACGCCTTTCTCCTCGAGAGCGCCCCCCAGGAGCTCGTAGGCCAAGAGCTCGTCTTGGGCGTGCGCCATCGGTTCCACATGGAAAACCTGCAGGACGCGAAGAACCGGAGGGTGGTGGAAGAGGTTCTGGCCCGGACCCTGGGGGTGCGTCTCAGACTCCGCTGCGTCTTGGCCGCCTCCTCCCCGGAGCCGGCGCCCCCCCCGCCGGAGGGCGCGGACGGAGGCCGTCGTCTCGTGGAGGAGGCGGTGCGGCGGTTCGGGAACCCCGTTCAGGAGGTCCGGCGTTTCCAATAGGCCCTCAAGGAGCGGTTCATGTACAACATGCAGCGGGTCCTCAAGCAGGTTCAACAGGTGCAAGAAGCGCTGGCCCGAATCCAGGCGGAGCTGGCGGAGGAGCGGGTCGAGGGCACGGCCGGGGGCGGGACCGTCCGGGCCGTCTGCAATGGTCAGGGGGACCTCCTCTCGGTCACCATCGACCCGAGCGTCGTGGACCCGCAGGAGGTCTCCATGCTGGAGGATCTGGTGGTCGCAGCCACCCGCGACGCCCTGCAGAAGGCGCGGGACCTCGCCGCGACCCGTATGAAGGCGGTGACCGGCGGGCTGCAGCTCCCCGGGTTCCTCGGTCCAGGGACGTGACCACGAGATGTTCGCCTACGCCCCCCCTCTCGCCCGGCTGATCAGCGAGCTCACCAAGTTGCCCACCATCGGGCCGAAGACGGCCCAGCGGCTCGCTTTCCACATTCTGACGATGAACCAGCACGACGTCGAAGCCCTGGCTGCCGCCATCCTCGAGGCCAAGACCCGGATCCGGCCGTGCTCCGTGTGCGGGAACATCACGGAGGCGGATCCCTGCGCCATCTGCACGGACCCGCGGCGGGACCGGTCGGTGATCTGCGTCGTGGAGCAGCCCCGGGACGTGGCGGCCATGGAGCGCGTGCGGGAGTTCAGCGGACTCTACCACGTGTTGCAGGGCGCCATTTCCCCCCTCGATGGAGTAGGGCCTGAGGACCTGCGGATCGCCGAGCTGCTGCAGCGGGTGGCCACGGGGGGCGTGCGGGAGGTGATCATCGCCACAAACCCCCGGGTCGAGGGAGAGGCCACCGCCCTGTACCTCTCGAAGGTGCTGAAGCCCCTCGGTGTGCGCGTCACGCGGATCGCCCACGGCCTCCCCGTGGGGGGAGATCTGGAGTACGCCGACGAAGTCACGCTGGCGCGCGCCCTCGAAGGGCGCCGCGACCTGTAGCAGGGCACCCGGGGCACACCGGGACGCAGACGTTGCTTGCCCGGCGGAAGGCCGCTCCGCTATACTGGGCACGGTGAGCCTATGGAGTTCATCAGCCCGACGTACGGGAAGCTCAGTTTTGAGCGCATGTTCCAGCAGATCGTGAGCTACATGCAGGAGGAGCCGGACCAGCGCTACCACCTGATCATCGGGACTGACTCTCTGCTGGGCGACGACACGTGCTTTGTGACCGCCGTGGTCATCCACAGGGTAGGGCGCGGCGCGCGGTACTTCTACCACAAGTTCCGGAACCGGAAGATCGAGAGCCTCCGGCAGCGCATTCTCTACGAGACGTCCCTCAGCCTGGAGACGGCGAGCCAGATCAGCGCGGAGCTCGCGAAGAACGGATTCAGCGAGCTTCCCGTGGAGATTCACCTCGACGTGGGGGACCGGGGCGAGACGAAGCGGATTATCCGTGAGGTCGTGGGGATGGTGCAGGGAAGCGGCTACGCGGCCGTCACGAAACCAGACAGCTACGGGGCGAGCAAGGTGGCCGATCGCGAAACGGGGAAGGCGCCGCGGCCCCGACCTCACCGGCTGCCCGTGCCTCGGGGAGGCGGTCGGGTGAGGGCGGGATGACTCCGCGGACGTTGGCCCAGAAAATCTGGGACGCCCATGTCGTGTGGCGGGGGGAGGATGCCCCGGACCTGCTCTACGTGGACCTGCACCTGGTCCACGAGGTGACGTCCCCCCAGGCCTTCGACGGGTTGCGCCTGCACGGGCGCCGGGTCCGCCGGCCGGACCTCACCTTCGCAACCGTGGACCACAACGTCCCCACCTGGCCGCGGAGCCAGCCGATCACCGATCCCGTCAGCAAGGCCCAGATCGAGGCGCTGGAACGGAACTGCCGCGAATTCGGCATTCACCTGGAGGGCCTCCTGAGCCCGCGCCAGGGGATCGTGCACGTCGTCGGGCCTGAGCTGGGGCTCACGTTGCCGGGCATGCTGATCGTGTGCGGGGACAGCCACACCTCCACCCACGGGGCCTTTGGAGCCCTCGCCTTTGGGATCGGGACCTCGGAAGTGGAGCATGTGCTGGCCACCCAGGTGCTCCCGCAGCGTCGGCCCAAGACGATGGAGATCCGGGTGGAGGGGGACCTCCCCTACGGGACGACGGCCAAGGACCTCATCCTCGGGATCATCCGCCGGATCGGTGTTGGCGGCGGGATCGGCCACATCGTCGAGTACACGGGTAGCGCCATCCGCGGGCTCTCCATGGAGGGCCGGATGACGGTGTGCAACATGACGATCGAAGGAGGGGCCCGCGCGGGCTTGGTGGCGCCCGACGACGTGACCTACGCGTACCTCGAAGGGCGTCCCTTTGCGCCGCGGGGGAAGGCGTGGGAGCGCGCCCTGGACTACTGGCGGACCCTGCCCACGGATCCCGGAGCGACCTACGACAGGCGGGTCGAAATCGACGCGGCGACCGTGGAGCCCTTCGTGACTTGGGGCACGACGCCCGCCCAGTCGGAGCCGGTCACCGGCCGCGTCCCGGACCCCGAGGCCGAGCCCGACCCCCGAATCCGGGCGGCCGTGGAACGTGCCCTCGCCTACATGGGGCTCCGCCCTGGCACGCCGATCCAGGACATCGCGGTTGACCGGGTGTTCATCGGGTCCTGCACGAACGCGCGGCTGGAGGACCTGCGGGCCGCCGCGCGCGTCGTTGCGGGGAAGAGGGTGCATCGGCGTGTGCGGGCCATGGTGGTCCCGGGCTCTCAGCAGGTCAAGGCGGCGGCGGAGCGCGAGGGGTTGGACAGGATTTTCCGCGAGGCCGGGTTCGAGTGGCGGGAGGCGGGGTGCTCCATGTGCCTGGGCATGAACCCGGACATCCTGGGGCCGGGGGAGCGGTGCGCGTCCACGTCCAACCGGAACTTCGAGGGGCGCCAGGGCCCCGGAGGACGCACCCACCTGGTGAGCCCCATGATGGCCGCGGCGGCCGCTGTGGCGGGCCACTTCGTCGACGTCCGCGAGTGGGGAGGGTAGACGCCGTGGAACCTTTCCGCACCCATACGGGCGTCGTCGTCCCCTTCGACAGGTCGGACGTCGACACGGACCTGATCGTCCCTGCGCAGTTCCTCAAGCGCATCGAGCGGACGGGGTACGGGGACGTCCTCTTCTACGGCCTCCGCTACCTCCCCGACGGCACGCCGAATCCCGAGTTCATCCTGAACCGCCCGGCCTACCGGGGAGGCACGATCCTCGTAGCTGGACGGAATTTCGGGTGCGGCTCCTCCCGCGAGCACGCGGCGTGGGCGATCCAGCAGTACGGGTTCCGGGTGGTGATCGCGCCGTCCTTTGCCGATATCTTTGCCAACAACGCGGCCCAGATCGGCCTCCTGACCGTGGTGCTCCCCGAGGCGCGGGTCCGGGAGATGCTGGACGCGGCCAGCACCCGGGAGGGCTACCAGCTCACGGTGGACCTGGAGAACCAGACCGTGGTGGACGCGTTCGGGCGGCGGGACACGTTCGACATCGACCCTTTCCGGAAGCACTGTCTGCTGCACGGCCTCGACGCCATCGGCCTGACCCTCCAGCGCGAGGCAGCCATCGCCCAGTTCGAGGCCGCGCGGCCGGAGTGGCTCCCGCGGGTCCCGGGCTTCCCGCCCGCGCCGTAACGGAGTCTCCGCCGGGGGGTCCGTCCGGGGGCGACGGTCACCGCGGGGCTCGGGGCCGCAGGACTGTGATGCCGCCCATGTAGGGCACCAGGACCTCGGGGACCCGCACGCTGCCGTCGGCTTCCTGGTAGTTTTCCAGAATCGCGATGATGGCCCGCGGACAGGCCACCGCGGTGCCGTTCAGGGTGTGCACGAACTCGGTGCCTCCCTGGGGTCGGCGGACGCGGATATTCAACCGCCGGGCCTGGAAATCGGTGCAGTTGCTGCAGGACTGCGTCTCCCCATAGTCGCCCCGGCCCGGCATCCACGTCTCGATGTCGTACTTCCTGGCCGCAGGATCCCCGAGGTCCCCGCCGGCGATGTTCACGACGCGATACGGCAGGCCCAGGGGCCTCCACAGCGCTTCCTGGAGCCCCACGAGGTACTCGTGTTCGTCCCACGACCGCTCCGCTTGGCAGAACGAGAACATTTCCACCTTGTCGAACTGGTGGACCCGGAACATCCCCCGGGTGTCCCGCCCGTGGGCTCCCGCCTCGCGGCGGAAGCAGGTGGAGACTCCCACGAGCCGGAGGGGGAGGTCTTGCTCGCCCAGGACCTCGTCGGCCAGCATGGCGCCCAGGGCGACCTCGGAGGTCCCCGTGAGGGCCAAGTCTTCCCCCTCGACCCGGTAGACCATCTGCTCGTCGAGCGTTTCCCCTCCCATGGTCCCGATGAGGGCCCGCCGCTTCACGAGGACAGGGGGGATGACGGGAGTGAAGCCCTCGGCGACGAGGCGGTCTACCGCATACCGGATCAGCGCCATCTGCAGGAGGGCGCCTTCGCGCCGCAGGTAGACGAACCGGGACCCCGACACCTTCGCGCCGCGCTCCACATCCAGGATGTCCAGGAGGGCCCCGAGCTCGACGTGGTCCCGCGGAGGGAAGGGGAAGGTGGGGGGTGTCCCGACCGTCCTTAGGACCACATTGGCTTCCGGCCCGCCCTCCGGCACCGAGGGGTGCGGGGGATTGGGGATCCGCAGGAGGGCCCTCTCCAGGTCCTGTTCGGCGGCGCGGAGCTCGGGCTCGAGGGTGCGGAGATCGCGGGCGATGCGCTTCATCTCGGCGATCTGCGCCTCGCGTTCCCCGCCGGTGAGGCGCGCGATCACCTCCGAGGCCTTGTTCTGCGCCGCCCGGAGCGTTTCGACCCTGTGCACGAGGGAGCGCCTGCGGCGGTCGAGGTCGAGGACGAGGTCGATGAGGGCCGGGTCCGCTCCCTTCCGCCGCAGGGCCTCCTTGAACTCGTCCGGGCGCTCCCGGACCAGCTTGAGGTCAACCATGGCGCTCCCCGGCCGCGTTCAGGGAGTGGCCCCCCAGGTGCACCGCCTTGACCTGGGCGATGCCGTCCGTCTCCTCGATCTTCCGGACCACCTCCGGGGGAGCCGGCGCGTCGAGGGTGAGCACCATGAGGGCCGTGCCCCCGGCGTCCTGCCTGCCGACGTGCATGTTGGCGATGTTGACGCCGTACTGCCCCAGGATCGTCCCCACCCTGCCGATCATCCCGGGGCGGTCGACGTTCCACACGAAGAGCATGTGGGGGGCGGGGACCAGGTCCAGCCGCCACCGGTCCACCAGGGTTATCCGGGCCTCCCGGTGGCCGAAGAGCGTGCCTCCGATCCGGAGCGTGCCGCGCGTGGTGGCGGCCTCGGTGACGATCTGGCTGGCGAAGTCTTCGCAGAGCTCGGTGTGGGCCTCGCTCACCCGGAGCCCTCGCTCGCGCGCAAGGACGACCGCGTTGACCAGGTTGACCGGTTGGTCCGAGATCCGGTGGAGCAGGCCCACGAGGAAGGCGGCGGTCAGCGGCTGCGTGTCCAGACGGGCCACCTCGCCTTCGTAGGCGATGGTCACCGCGTTCAGCTGCCCCTCCGCCAGCTGTTGGGCGAGCCCGCCGAGCGCCCTGGCCAGCTCGGCAAACGGCTGCAGGCGGCGCCAGGTCTCCTCATCGAGCGCCGGGGCATTCACCGCGCCCCGGACCGGCTCCCCGCGGAGCGCCGCGAGCACCTGCTCGGCGATGGCGAGGGCGATGGATCGTTGGGCCTCCACGGTCGATCCGCCGAGGTGGGGCGTCACGACGACCCGCGGGTGCCGCAGGAGCGGGTGGTCCCGGGGCGGCGGTTCCTGGCTGAACACGTCGAGCGCAGCACCGGCCACATGACCCCGGTTGAGGGCTTCCCACAGAGCCGTCTCGTCGATGAGCCCCCCCCGGGCGCAGTTGACCAGAAACACTCCCGGCTTCATGGCGCCCAGCTCCGGCGCTCCCACGAGCGTGCGAGTCTCCGGGCTGAGCGGGACGTGGAGGGTGATGACGTCGCTTCCGCGGAGGAGGTCCTGCCACCCCACCAGCGTCACGCCGAGCCGCCGTGCCCGTTCCTCGGTGACGTAGGGGTCGTGAGCGATCACACGCATGCCGAAGGCCAGGGCGCGCCGCGCCACTTCGCTCCCGATCTTGCCCAGCCCGACGATGCCCAGGGTCTTCCCCGCCAGCTCGGTGCCGACGAAGGACTCCCGGTCCCACCGGCCCGCGGTTAGCGAGGCGTGGGCCTGGGGGACGTGGCGGACCAGGGCGAGGAGGAGCGCCATGGTGTGCTCCGCGGCCGCCGTCGTGCTCGCCTCGGGGGCATTGAGGACGAGAATGCCCCGCCGCGTCGCCGCGTCGACGTCGATGTTATCCACGCCCACCCCCGCCCGGGCCACGACCCGCAGCCGGAGGGCGCCCTCGAGGGCCCGGGCCGAAACCCGGGTGCCGCTCCGCACGATCACCGCCTCGGCATCCCTCAGCTCGCGCGCGAGGTCCTCCTCGCCCATCCCCGAGCGGACCACCACCTCCGCCGATTCTCGCAGGCGCCGGAGACCTTCGTCGGCCAGCCCGTCGGCGACGAGGATGCGCATCAGCCCCCTCCTACACGGGATGCGGCGTCCCGTTGAACGTCCGCTGGGCTACCGTGATCGCCGCCGCCGTGTCGGCCGGGTGGCCCATGTCGCTCAGGACGCGTCCGAGGGCCTCGAGGCCCGTGAGGAGGGACTCGGCGGACGTGTACCCCAGGTGGCCGATGCGGATCACCGTGTGTTCGAGGGGTCCGATCCCTGTGGCGACGATGACACCGTAGCCCTCCCGCACCCGCTCCGCCACAGCCTTCGCGTCGATCCCGTCGGGCATGCGGACCGCGGTCACCGTGTCCACGGCCCAGGCGTCTTCGGGGAGGGTGGACAGGCCGAGCGCCCGGACGCCGGCCCGCACCATGCGCGCGATCCGGCGGTGCCTGGCGAAGACCTGCGGGAGGCCCTCCCGCCGGATGAGACGCAGGGCCGCGTGGACGGCGTAGACCACGCTTACCGCCGCAGTGAACGGCGTGGAGGGGATGGGCTTGTGGATTTCGGCGCGCACCTTCCGGAGGTCAAAATAGAACCGCGGGAGCGTGGCCCGTTCCGCGGCGTCCCACGCTCTGTCGCTGACGCTCAGGAAGGCCATGCCCGGCGGGCTCATGAGGGCCTTCTGAGACCCGGTGACGGCCACGTCGACGCCCCAGGCGTCGGTCTCCAAGGGGATCGCCCCCAGGCTGCTCACGGCGTCCACCATGAGGAGGGCGGGGTGGTCCCCCAGGACCTCGCGCACCGCCCGCACGTCGTTGTGGACTCCGGTGCTGGTCTCGCTCTGGGTCACGAAGACCGCCTTGTACTCCGGCCCGTGGGCCTTCACGCGCTCGGCGATGGCCTCCAGCGGCACCGGACGCCCCCACTCGGCGGTTACGCGGTCCACCCGGACTCCGAATTTCTCGGCGATGGCAGCGAAGCGCTCGCAGAAGTGGCCGTTGTTGACGGAGAGGACGCGGTCCCCCGGCGAGAGGAAATTGGTCACCGCCGCCTCGAGGCCTCCGGTCCCCGAGGCCACCAGCGGGATCACGTCGTGCCGCGTCTGGAACACCTCCTGCAGACCGGTCAGGACCTCTCCCATGAGACGTCCGAAGGTAGGGCCGCGGTGGTTGGTCATTTGCTGGCCCATGGCGTGGAGCACCTCTGGAGGCAGAGGCGTGGGGCCGGGGATCAAGAGATTGATTTCGGGCATAAGTCTCCTCCTCGTTCTGGACTCACCTACAAACAGCAGCGCTCCCGCCAAGGAGGCGAGAGCGCTCGCGGTGCCACTCCTCTTCCCGGGCACTGAGTGTGTCCGGGAATCTCTGGCAGCTATCACGGGCTAGCCCGGCGGCTTTCACACCTCGCGGTGCTTCAGCCGCACCTCAGGAGGGGAACCAACCTGCCGCTTCCGCCGGATTCCACCCCGCCCGGCTCTCTAGGGGAGCCACTCAGGCCGGCACGTCTCCGTCATCGGATGCCGGTGACCATAATAACAGCCCGGGATCCCGTGCGTCAACCCGATGCCCGAGCCGGCTGAGCCTCCCGCACGCCCTCCGTGAACCGCAAACGTCTCCCTCCCCGGGGAGCGCTTCAGTCGGGGGCCGGAGCCCGCACGGGCTCCTCGGGGCCGGGGCTCTTCTCCTGGTCCCTCCGGGCGAGGGCGAACTCCACAAACGCCTGGGCCGTCCGGGAGAGACGACGGTCCCGGGGGTAGATGAGCCAGATGACGCGCTCGATCCTGAGCTCCCGCAGGGGCACCGCGTGGAGACGGCCCGCGGCGACCTCCAGGTCCACGGCGCGGCGCGAGAGGATGGAGATCCCCAGGTTTGCGGCCACCGCCTGCTTGACCGCCTCGGCGCTCTCCAGCTCGAGAGTCGGTGTGACGTGGACCCCCGCCCCGTGGAGGGCCTCGTCGACCGCGTCGCGGAGGCCCGACCCCCGCGGGCACATCACCCAGGGTTCCCGGAGGGTCTCGGCAAGCTCCACGGAGGGTTTGGCGGCCAGGGGGTGGGAGGGGGCCACGACCAGCACCATCTCGTCGGTCGCCATCGGCACGGCCTCCAGGCTCGGAAAGGTCACCCTCCAGCCGATCACGCCGAGGTCGACCTCCCGCTGCAGCACCATCGCTTGGACCCGGTCGGGTCCCGCGATCCGCCAGACGAGATCGAGACGCGGGTACCGCTCCTTGAAGGCACCGAGGAGTTCCGGGAGGATGTAGGTCCCGGGGGTGGGGGTCGCGCCCAGGGTGAGCCGTCCTCGGGCGAGGCCCTTGACCTCCTCCACCGCCCTCTTTGTCTCCTCCACCAGGGCCAAAATGCGCACCGCGTACTCGTCGAGGACCCGGCCCGCCTCCGTCAGCCGGACGGACTTTCCGGCCTGCTCGAAGAGCTCCACCCCGAACTGCCGCTCCAGCTCGCCTACCTGGATGCTGACCGACGGCTGGCTGATGAGGAGTTCCGCCGCGGCCCGGGAAAAACTCCCGAGCCGCGCGACGGTGTGGAAGATCTTCAGCTGGTGCAGGTTGATCGCCATGGGGCCTCTGGGGCTACTATAGCAAAACCCCCGAGGGGGCTCCACGGGGAGGTGCCGGCGTGCCGGCGGCCGGGCGCCCCCCCGGGGAGGGCGGCGTGGTGTGGTAAAATAGGGCAGCATCGGAGACCGACCGACGGGGAGCGCCCCATGAACGACCGGGAACGCATACGGCTCACCACGATGGTGGCGTGCGCCGGCTGAGCGTCGAAGCTGAGTCCGACGGACCTGGCGCAGGTCCTGCGCCACCTCCCACCCATAACCGACCCGGACGTCCTGGTGGGCACCAACACGGCCGACGACGCGGGTGTGTACAGGCTGACGCCTGACCTGGCGCTCGTGCAGACCGTGGACGTGTTCACGCCTGTGGTGGACGATCCCTACTGGTTCGGCGTGATCGCCGCCGCCAACGCCCTGAGCGACGTTTACGCCATGGGGGGAACGCCACGCCTCGCCCTCAATATCGCGGGGTTCCCGCGGGCGAAGCTCCCCCTGGACATCCTGGGGCAGATCCTCCGGGGCGGGGCTGACAAGTGCCAGGAGGCCGGCGTTGTCGTCATCGGCGGGCACACCCTCGACGATCCCGAGCCGAAGTACGGACTGGCGGTCACGGGAACGGTCCGTCCCGACCGCATTATCACCAACGCGACGGCGCGGCCCGGTGACCGGCTGGTCCTCACGAAGCCGCTGGGGATCGGTGTGATCACCACGGGCATCAAGTACGAGCAGACGTCGCCCGCGACCGTCGAGGAGGCCATCAGGGTGATGGCTGCGTTGAACCGCCCGGCCGCCGACGTGATGGTGGAGGTGGGCGTCTCGGCAGCGACGGATGTGACGGGGTTCGGGCTCCTCGGCCACCTCTACGAGATGACCCGGGCCTCCGGAGTGCGGGCCCGAATCTGGGCGCTCCAGGTCCCGGTCCTTGAGGAGGCCTGGTCTCTCGTCCGGCGCGGCGTCGTGCCTGGAGGTACGCAGCGGAACCGCGCCGCCCTGGACGGGATCGTCGCCTGGGAGGGAGTGGAGGAGGAGGCCCAAGTGCTCCTCTGCGACGCGCAGACATCGGGCGGCCTCCTCATGAGCATCCCTCAGGACCGCGTCGACCGCGCCCTAAGGCTGCTTCGGGAGCGGGCGGTGCCGACGGCGGCGGTGATCGGGGAGGTCACCGGACCGGGAAACGGGGAAATCGCAGTGCTTGGCCGGCGTTAGGGAGCGGTGCGCCTCCTGTCCGTGGGGAGGGCGCCGTGGCGCCCCGCGAGGTGTGTGCGGGCGTACACGTAGAGGTGTTGCTGGGCGTACCCGGCCAGGGGGCCGAACCGGGACCGGGCGAACCGCCTGAGGGCCGCGTCGCTCGGAGGAGGCCCTCCGCGGAAGTACAACCGGCTGAGGGCACGCCGGATCCATACGTCCACCGGAAACGCCCGGTGGTGCCCCAGGCCAAACAGCAGGACACAGTCAGCCACTTTCTCGCCCACACCCGGGACCTGGAGGAGGGCCTCGCGGGCCGCGTCCTCGGGAACCCGCCGCAGGACGTCGAGATCCAGCTTCCCTGAGGCAACCAGGCGGGCGGCGGCGCGGACGTAGGGGGCTCGGTACCCCAGGAGGCACCTCTGGAGCACCCGGAGGGGAGCGCGCGCGAGCTCCTCGGGCGAGGGGAACGCGTGCCCTCCTCCCTCGAGAGGCCCGCCGAGCGCGGCGGCGAGCCCCTCGACGGAGCGGATGATCTTGGGGATGTTGTTGTTCTGGGAGATGATGAAGGAGATGAGTACCTCCCAGGGGTCCTGCACGAGCAGGGCAGTCCCGCGCGTGTGAGGGAGGACCCGGGACAGCACCGGCTCGGCCTCGAGCGCCCTCTCGATGCCGTCCAGGCCCCCGGGTAGTGCGGCGGGACCCAGGTAGCGCAGGACGGCCGCGACGGCCTCCGGGGTCCGGGGGGAGAGCAGCCACACGCCGGCGTCGTCCTGGGCGAGCCGGACGCGAAAACGCCCGACCACGCCCACGGCGATCTCCCCGGCCTCCCACCGCCACCGAAATACCTGCCCGGACTCGAGGGTGCGCCGGAGGTGGAGGCGGGTCCCGGTCACCACCAGGGCGGGCGTGCTATCCGACCAGCGCGAGTCCGTCGACGACGTACCGCGACCAGGACTCCAGGCGATGGTAGACCTCCCGCACCTGCTCCGGCGTTGCGAAGTCGCCCGAGAGTTTGGTGGTCTCCCGGACCCGCACAGTGGGCTCCGGCACGTCCACCTGGTAGACCACGCCGAAGTGAACGCGCCCCACGGGTTCCTGGTCGTCGTTGAGCAGCCCCACGACGCGGGCGCGCCACTCGAGGGGGAGTTCCACTTCCTCCCGGAGCTCCCGGGCCATGCCGGACTCCAGCAGGTCCCCCGAGTCTTGGTCTGCGGGCGTGATGTGTCCCCCCAGGCCGACCGAGTACTTGTCCCGCAGGCGGGCCTCCCCGCCGCCATGGGTCCGTTTCACGAGGAAGATCCGGTCCCGGTGGCGGAGCACCACGTAGGGGATGATCTGCTTGAAGGAGGGGTCCTCTTCGACGCGATCCCGGGGAGCAAAAAAGCCGTCCCGCGCAATGGCGGCGAGGTACAGTGGGAGCCCCTCCCGCGAGAACCCCTGGAACGGCTCCCGGGGGAAGAGCCGGGATCGGGGAACCACCAGCACATGCTCGGACACACAGTCCTGTTGTCCTTGAGGTCCGCGGATTCCTCCCCGGGAGAGGGTCACGCCATCCTCAGGTCGTAGGCCACGAGGCTGTCCGCATCGTCGGTTTGGACGTGGAGCTTCCCCACCAGCACCCCGGTCTCGGAGGAGAACAGGTAGGGAAGAATGAGGGGGATGTCCGCCGGAACAGGGAGCGCGGGGACCGCGTCGAGGGGGACCCACCGGAGTTCTCCTTCCTCCGACGTCACGGGGTCCGGAGGACCGGGCGGTTTCTCGGCCGTGAAGACGAAGAGGATCCACCTGACCGCGGTGGCGAGGGTGATGACCGTGAGGAGAGCGCGAAGCCGCACCCTCTGGAGGCGGATTCCGGTCTCCTCGTGCACCTCCCTAACGCAGGCGTCGTAAGGATCCTCCTGCGGCTCGATCTTTCCCCCGGGGGCGTTGTACAGTCCCTGGTTCGGAGGGTGGCGGCGCCGCAGGAGGAGGACCTGGTCCCCGTCGCGCACGAAGCACAGCGTCCGCAGGTGGGCCATCGGGACGTCCATGGGCCCGCGTCCCTAAGCTTTGAGACGGGTCAGGTGGGCTCTGGCCCAGCCGGAGAAGACGGCATCGTAGTGGCTCCCCCGTAGGGAGAGGACAGCCTCGAACTCGCGCACGGCCTCCGCCCGGCGGCCCTCCCGCTCGTACACCCGTCCCAGGGTGATGTGGTACAGGGCGTAGTGGGGGTCCAGGCGGATGGCCGCCTGGAGCTCACGGATAGAGTCCTGGTCGCGGCCGAACAGAGCCAGCGCCGCGCCATAGCGCCACCGGAGGTCGGCGTTGAGCGGATCGGCGTCCACTTGGGCTTTCAGCCCCGAGAGGTCGACGGGCCCGCCGGGGAGCCACTGGAACGTAGCCTCCTGGGGAGGGGCGCCGTTGACGGACACCCGGAGGCGCCAGTTCCCCGTGTCCCGCTCGAAGTCCGTGCCGAGGATGTAGAGAGGCGCCGCGAAATCGAAGTCTTGAGGGGTGCCCCGGTGCGGAGGCATCGTGGCGTGGATCGTGTAGGCCGGTCCCGACGGGCTGATCAGTTCGAAGCTCACGGTGACGTCGGGCGTGGGAGCCTTGATCCTGACGATGACGTAGGGGAGGTCGGTACTCACGAAGGTCGTGGTCGCGCCGACAGGGGTGAGCAGGTTGGAGCCGAACAGCGAGGCGGGCCTGATGCCCCGAGCCAGGATCACCGACTCCACCTGGTTGAACTCCGTCGCGGCCTGGGCCCAGCCCGGCCCCGAGCCCCCGAGAGACAGGCAGAGCGCCGCCGCGAGGACGAGGCCCCACGCTGGGAGAGGGCGTCCCCGGCCCCTGTGGGAGAGGACGGCTCGCCCGGATGTCCGGGCCATGGCCGGGCGGCTCACCGGAGAATGAGGTGCCCGGTCGCTGCGAGGATGAGCAGTGCCAGCAATACGAAGATCATCGCGACCCTTCTGCGCTGACTCGCCAGACCACAGCCAGCTGCGAAGGCTTCCCTCCCTTCCTGAGATGTTGTAGGTCGTAGCACGTACTTCCGGCTGCCCGGGCGGCTCCTCTGGCACACATGGCGCCGGACGACCTTCCAGGCCGCCCGGTGGTCAGCCTCCTTCCCCGAAATCGCACGGGCCGCGCGCCCCAGGTGCCTGCTCGCCCCACCGGTTCCCCCGGCTGGGTCGTGGGGGGCCCCGTCTCCCTGCTCGTGCCTCCTTCCCCCCCCGGTGACCCCGTTTGAACTGATTTTCCCCCGGTCTCCGGCGCCCGAAACAGCGATGGGGGGGGACCTGTCCCCCCCATCTGCCTACCCTCCTGGCGCGCTTTCCTAGCGGACAATTAGGTGGCCTGTTGCCCACAGTGTGATGCCGACGAGCACGAGGAATGCGAGGAATGCCACCCGATTCACCTCCCTCCGCACGTGAAGTCGCCGTCCCCTTCGCGCCCGGGCCTCGGATTCCTCCTCCGGGAGGCCCCGGGCCGCCCCCGGCGAATCTCGGAGGTGGGCTGAGACGCGGTGGCGGGGAGGGCAGGCCATGGCTCAGAGGCACGTGTTCACCTCCATTAAGGAGCTCCCGGGCAAGGAGATCACCAGGGGCGTGACTATCCGCCCGCTCGCGGGCAACCACGTGATGTTGAACTACGTGGAATTTCAACCCCACGCCGAGGTGCCGACCCACTCGCACCCCCATGAGCAGCTCGGCCTGATGATCGAGGGGCAACTGGACCTGTGGGTGGGCGACGACAGGCGCACCCTCCTCCCGGGGGACACCTATGTGATCCCCGGGGGGCTGCCCCACGGTGCGCGCGCCGGGGCCTCCCCGGCCCTGGTCCTCGACGTCTTCTACCCTCTCCGGGAGGACTACCTGAAACTCGTGGGGGGCGCAGACTAGCCCGAGGCTCTCCCCTCGATCGCTTCCCGGAGCGGTCCCGCGAGCCAGAGGGCGAGAGCTCCTCGCGTCACCGCCTCGGCCGGGGCCGCAACGGCCCGGGGGGGTGGCGGGGCTGAGGGCATCGCCGCTTTCACAAGGGTGGCGGCCGCATCCCACCGGAGCGGGAGGACGCTGTCCTCGGGCTCCGACCTGAGGAGGTCCGATTCCGGGGAGCCCGCCTGAGGCCCCGCCCAGTGACGGAGTCGGCGGGCGGTCCCCGCCACGACTTTCTTCCCCTCCGCGATGGTGAGGAGGTCGTCCGGGAGGAAATGGAGGTCCGCCGACCTGCCCTCCCAGGCTCCGTCAATCGCGAGGAGCTGGGCGGCTGCGAAGGCCGGGTGATCCAGCGGGACGTCGTCGTACCAGTACAAGGGGACCCTGTGGTCCAGAAGGAGGATCTGAAAGCTCCGGAGGAGGCGGGGGGTGGCCCAGACCTCCCGAGGCCACGTATTCATGGAGAGGCAGAAGGCCGCCAGGGCTCCGGCGGCCTCGCCGATCGCCCACTCGACCGGGTGGAGGCGGTAGGCGCCGTTCGTGACGTGGGTCGTGCCGATACTCTTCGCCGCCAGGAGGTTCCGGGTGCGCACGGGGATGAGGGCGCCGAGCGGGATCTGGAAGGGACGGGTGGGGACGCTGAGGATCCGGAGGCCGCAGCCGTGCAGGTCGATGGGGTAGTACCCGATCCCGGCGGTGTCGTCGAACCGGGTGGCGCGCGGGCCCGGGTTGGCCCACCTCGCGATGTCCTGCTCGCGGACGGTGGTCAGCGCCACGAGGCGGCGGCCTTCCCTCACGTAGGGCCTTTGCGATAGCCCGTCGGGGCTGCCCATGACGTCGGGGCGGAGCCGGAGCTCCGGGTAGCCCACGCCCCCGTCGTCCCGGGGGGCCTCGGTTTGGAGCCAGTAGAGGAATCCGAGGCTCAGGAGGCGGGCCTGTCGGCACAGTGCCGCCTGCTTCTCCGGCAGCCGGTCGACGAGGGTCCCCCCGCGGAAATCGTTGCTGGTCCAGTTGATGATGCTGACGTCCCGGGGGACCCGGGGGTCGTCGAAGTTGCTGGCATCAAGTGCCCGCCTGTAGGTCCAAAACGGACCGTACGTCCCGGGGGCCGTGTCGAACATCCGGTAGGCGGGGTCTCCAGGCACCCAGGGGCGATAGGCCAGCGAATAGGGCTGAGCCTCGCGGTTGCGGTCATAGCCCTCGGGCTTCGGGATCGTGTGCACCTCGCCCGGGCAAAACTCGACGGCAAAGGGGAACGTGAAGTGCTGGACACACCCTGGGTCGCCCGCCTCGGGGGCCGAGGGTTCGCCCGTCTCCGATCGCGCCTCCGCGCCCACCCGGTACGCCGTCGCGGTGAGGGGGAACAGGTCGCCGAGATCGGTGGCATCGAGGACAAAGGGGGCGCGGAACCGCAGGGGAGCCCCGTTTTCCAGGTGCCGGACCAGCACCGAGGAGATCCAGCCGTCGTACACTTCAGCCGCGACGGCCCGGCTCCGGTAGAAGACCTGGAGCGCCCCCGTCTCGTGGACGCCGGCCATCATCGCGTCCAGGACGGCGGCTCCAACGCGCGGCTCGAAGGAGAGCCCGCTCACCCAAGCGTTCCCGGGGTTGAAGGATCTGGCGCGGGCCGCCCGGTCGGAAAGCCGGTACCGTTCCCGGTAGTAGGCCCGGATTCCCTCCCGGAGTTCGTAGTAGGTGCCGGTCCCGCCGACGGTCTCGATGTACTGGTGCTCGTCGAGCGCTGAGACGCCCTGAGTGCTGATCTGGCCTCCCGGCCACGCGGTCTCCTCGACGAGGCAGACCCGGAACCCGAGCCGCGCCGCCCGGAGGGCGGCCGCCACACCTCCCAGGCCCGCCCCGACCACGAGGACGTCGCAGGTGATTTCGGTGACCCCTCCCGTGGACTGGGGCTGCACGGGCGGGGACTCCTCAGCTGATGTTGAGGGAGACCGACTTGACCTCCATGTACTCGTGGATTCCCTGACGCCCCCCCTCGCGGCCGAGCCCGCTCTCCTTGAACCCGCCGAAGGGGATTTCATGTGTGTACCCGGTGGCGTCGTTCACGCACACGAGCCCGTACTCCAGCGCTTCGCTGACCCGGACGACACGGCGCAGGTCCGTCGCCATGACGTAGGCCGCAAGCCCGAAGGGAGTCGCGTTCGCCCGCGCGATGACCTCGTCCTCGCTGTCGAACAAGAGGACGGGGGCCACCGGGCCGAAGATCTCCTCCCGGACCACGCGCATCTCGTCGTGCACGTCGGCCAGGACCGTGGGCGCGTAGAAGAACCCGCGCGCGTACGGGCCTTCCGTGAGCCTCCGCCCCCCGACGAGGGGCCGGGCCCCCTGCGCTACGGCCTCCGCGACCAGGGCGTCGACTTTTTCCAGGGTCTCCGCGTTGATCATGGGCCCCACCTGGACGCCGGGATCGAACCCCGGCCCGACCGTGATGCCCTTCACCGCCTCCACGAACCGGGACAGGAATGCGTCCGCGACGGGACGCTGCACGTAGATGCGGTTCGCGCAGATGCAGGACTGGCCCCCGACCCGCAGGTACTTGATGGCGAGGGCGTGCTCCACCGCACGGGGGAGGTCTGCGTCGTCGAAGACGATGAAGGGGGCGTTTCCCCCGAGCTCAAAAGCCACCCGTTTGAGCTGGTCGGCAGCTCCGCGCATGAGGTGCTTCCCCACCTCCGTGGACCCCGTGAAGGCGATCTTCCTGACCCGGGGATCCTGGAGGAACACCTCCGCGATGGGGGCCGCGCGCCGCCCGACGACGACGTTGAAGACCCCCGGGGGGAGCCCCGATTCCTCCAAGGCCCGCGCGATCTCGAGGGCCGTGAGGGGCGTCTCCTTGGCGGGTTTGAGCACGACCGTGCAGCCGGCTGCGAGGGCCGGCGCGATCTTCCGCAGGACCATGGTTGCCGGGAAATTCCACGGTGTGATCGCTGCCACGACGCCCACGGGGTGGTGCACCACCCACAGGCGCTTGTGGGACACCGGGGGCGGGACGATCTCCCCGTAGACCCGGCGCGCCTCTTCAGCGAACCACGCGAGGTACTGAATGGCGAAGGCCACCTCTCCGCGGGCCTCCGCCACGGGCTTCCCATTTTCCCGCGTGATGAGGTGCGCGATGTCGTCGAGCCGGGACGCGAGGATGTCGCGGGCTCTCAGGAGCACGGCCCCCCGCTCGAGCGGTGTCCGCGCCGCCCAGCCGGGAAAGGCGCGGGACGCGGCGTCGATGGCTTCCTGCGCCTCCGCGGGCCCGCCGTCGGGGACGGCGGCGACCGGTTCCCCGGTGGCAGGATCCAGGACGTCGAAGTACCCGCGTCCGTCGGCACTGACCCAGTGCCCGCCGATGAAGAGGGAGTACCGCTGTACGGCCATTCCGTCGCCCCCCAGGAGCCAGGATCTCCGTGGCGTCTTCGCAAGACGCCCGGTGCAGGTGGTTCGGCAGGGGGTCAGGTCTCTTCCTCCCGTGAGGCCCGGCGGGAGTGGCCGCCCCCGAGGGAGAAGAGCTTGGCCGTGCCGCGTGGCCGAAACCAGGATCCCCCTCTCCTCTGGTACCAGGGGCAGGTGCAGACGCGCCTTGCCCGCCGCGGCGGGCCGCTCGTACTGGCGCGCGCCGAGGGCGCGCGGGTGTGGGACGCGGAGGGTCGGAGCTACGTGGATGGCCGATCCGGCCTGTGGGCCGTCCTGGTGGGGTACGGCCGCGCCGAAGTCGCGGAGGCCGTGGCGCGTCAGCTACGGACGCTCTCCTTCGCGCCCCTGGTGGATGTGGCCTCGTCCGTTGCGCGGGAGCTGGCCGCGGCCTTGACGGCGCGTCTCCCCGAGGGCCTCCAGACGCTCATGCTGGTCCCCACGGGGTCGGAGGCCGTGGACACGGCCGTCAAGATTGCGCGGTTCTATCACTACGTGGGAGGAGAGCGCCGCCGCCGGATCATCATCAGCCGGGAGTACTCCGCCCACGGGAGCACCTACGCGGGGAGCTCCTTGAGCGATCCCGACAGGGGGCTGCTGCGAGGGGTCGGCCCGGGCCTCCCGGGGGTCCGGTTCGTGGCCGCCCCCTACCGCTACCGGTGTCCCTACTGCGCCCAGGAACCCGCCTGCACGCTGGCGTGCGCGGCCGTGGTGGAGGACGCCATCACGACCGCCGGTCCGGAGCGGGTCGCGGCGTTTCTGGCCGAGCCGGTCCCTGGCCCCGGGGGCGTCCTCGTCCCCCCCGACGGGTATTGGCAGCGGGTGCGCGAGATCTGCGACCGGTACGGGGTCCTGCTCATCGCCGACGAAGTGGTCACGGGATTCGGCCGCACCGGCCGGTGGTTTGCCTGCGAGCACTGGACTCTGGTCCCCGACCTGCTGATCCTCGGCAAGGGCATGGCCAGCGGGTACCAGCCGCTCGCGGCGGTGGTCATGCGACGGCACGTGGCCGAGCGGCTCGCCCCCCGGCTCGTGCCGCACGGGTTCACCTTCAGCGGGCATCCCGCCGCCTGTGCGGCGGGTCTTGCGTGCCTGAGGATCATCGAGGCCGAGGGGCTCGTGGAGAGGGCGCAGCAGATGGGTGCGTACCTCCAGGCGCGCCTGCGGGAGCGCCTGGCCGCGTCCCCCGTGGTCGGCGAGGTGCGCGGGCTCGGTCTCATGTGCGCCGTGGAGCTCGTAGAGGACCGCGCCACCCGAGCCCCCTTCCGCCTCGGCGCGTCAGGCGTGGACTTCCTGGACCACGAGCTCCGGCGCCGCGGCGTCCTCTGCTTCGCCGACAACCCCCTCATCGTGGCGCCGCCGCTCGTCCTTGCCAGGGGGGACGCGGAGCAGCTGGTGGAAGGAGTCGCGGAGGCCGTGGCCATGCTCGTGGCGCGACGCGAGAGGTCACGGGAGGGGCGGCCGCCCGGCACCGAAAGGAGGACCCGGGGATGAGGTGGACTTCTATCTCGCTCGAGCGGGGAGACGGGATCTACACGCTGACCCTGCGACGGCCGGAGGCTCTCAACGCGCTCAGCACGACGATGTGCCGTGAGATCTCGGAAGCCCTGGCCCAGGTCGATCGGGATCCGGCAGCCCGGGCGCTTATCGTGACGGGAGAGGGGCGGGCCTTCTGCGCTGGCGCGGACCTCAAGGAACGCGAGGGCGCGCCGCCGGAGGCGATCTGGGCCCACAATCGCGCCATCTTCCGCATCCCCCTGCAGCTGGAACACCTCCCGGTGCCCACTATCGCCGCCATCAACGGGCTGGCTCTGGGCGGGGGGTGCGAGCTGGCCTTGGGATGCGACCTGCGCTGGGCTGCGGAGGGAGCCGAGCTGGGGTGCCCGGAGGTGTCCCGGGGCATCATCCCCGCCGCCGGAGGCACCCAGCGGCTGGCCCGACTCCTGGGGCCCTCGAGGGCGTTGGGGCTGATCCTGACGGGCCGCCGCATCGGCGCCCAGGAGGCGTATCGGATTGGACTGGTGGACGCCGTCGTCCCCGGAGACGTCCTCTCTGCCGCACAGGAGGTCGCCCGGACCATCGCCGCCAACGCCCCGCTTGCGGTGCGGGCGGCAAAGCAGGCGGTGCGGTACGGCCTGGCCCGCTCCCTGGAAGACGGCTTTCGCCTCGAGGGGGAACTCCAGCGCATGCTCTATGCCACCGAGGACTGCCAGGAAGGGATTAGGGCCTTCAGGGAGCGGCGTGCCCCCCGCTGGACGGGGCGATGACCCTCACGCGCGCCCGATGGCGAAGCCGACCATGAGCATGGCGAAGACGAAGACCGTGATGGCGGTGTAGAGCCAGTCGCGCTCCAAGGCGAAGGCCACGATGGAGGCGGCCACGCGCATCACAGGGGTGGCGATGAGGAGGACCAGGCCGATGTCCATGATGGCGAGCGGATGGGCGACGGACACCTCCCCGACCAGGTCGTGGAGGGAGGACGGAGCCACGCCGGCTCCGAAGCCGCTGCCTCGGGGGAGCGTCATCACGGCCTGGGGGCCCTGCTCCATGACGAGGAGGACGAGGCCGACCAGGATCGTGAGGGCGGAGAGCAGCACGCCGTACCGCAGGAGCGCGCTGACCACCAGCTCCAGCTGGGAGAGGGGGTCGTGCTGCTCGGCTGCCGTCCCCGGGACGGCCTTGGTGTTCATCGGACGTGGGCCCCCAGTCCCCGGAGGATCATGCTGATGGCCACGTAGGCCAGGACTGGGATGAACACCTTTCGGATCGTGGTGTTGCGGAGGCGCTCCATCACACGGGTTCCCACCCAGGCCCCTCCGAGGACCCCGAGGGCCACAGGGGAGGCGACCAGGGGGTGGATATCCCCTCGGGCGAAGTAGACGCCCGCGCTGGCCGCCGCCGTCACCCCGATCATGAAGTTACTGGTGGCCGTGGAGACCTTCATGGGGAGCCGCATCGCCAGGTCCATGGCCAGCACCTTGAACAAGCCGCTCCCGATGCCCAGGAGACCGGAGATGAGCCCGGCCAGGTACATCATAGCGCCCCCCGGGAGGACCCCGGTGGCCACGTAGGCGACTTCCCGCTTCAGAGCCTGGTCGTAATACGTCCCGGAGAACTTCAGACGCGTGGCCAGACGGTCTTCTGGGACCACGTCGGGGAGCTCCAGGTGGAGCTTCTCCATGAGCGCGATGGCCGAGTACCCGAGGAGGGCCCCGAAGATCACGTAGAGCCACCGGACATTCAGGAGGCCGGCGATAAAGGCGCCTGAGAGGGCCCCTGTGGTCGTGGCGACCTCCAGGGCCATCCCGATGCGCATGTTGGTCAGCCGGTCCCGCACGTAGGCCGCGGCCGCGCCGCTGCTGGTGGCGATCACGGAGACGATGCTGGCGCCGATGGCGTAGCGGATGGGGAGCCCCATGAGGAGCGTGAGTCCGGGGACGATGATGATGCCCCCGCCAAGCCCGAGGACTGCCCCCAGGACTCCGGCCGCAAACGACAGCCCGACGATCTCGAAGAACACCTTGCTCCCGCCCTCGATTCGGGAATCCACGTCCGGTCAGGACCGGGCCCCGTCCGGGCGTGTCCCGGTGTGCCCCCAGCGGGATTCGAACCCGCGTTACCGGCTTGAAGGGCCGGTGTCCTGGGCCAGGCTAGACGATGGGGGCTCGCTCCCGCACCACACTACCACAGGGACATGGCGTTCGCAAAGAACGCCCGGCGCCCGACCGCTAGCGCTGCCCCCCGAACTCCTCGATGAGCCTTTGGTGATCCGCCCGAAGTCCGTCAGGCCACAGGCCGGGGAGGATGAACCGGATCTCGGAGACCTCCTCGCTGGGGCGGAAGGTGCCTCCCGCGAGGCGGGCCGTGTAGACCACCGTGAGGTGGTTGCGGCGCTCCCTGCGGACGGCCACGGGTGCCAGCACTTCCACCTGAAGCCCGGTCTCTTCCAGGATCTCGCGGGACACTGCGTCGGCGGGATCCTCGTCGCGCCTCACCCACCCGCCGGGCAGAGCCCAGGGGGCGTGTCTCCTGTAGGTGTGCCGCGCGACGAGGATGCGCCCCGAGCCGTCCCAAACGAGGGCCACGGCACCTACCAGGAAGTGGGCGTTGCCTCGCCACACGAGCGTCCACTTGAGCCACTCGGGGAGTCGGCGCCAGAGGGTGGTCCTCACGCCCCGCCACCACGGCCTGGCGTCTTGCCCGCCGCTCGCGAGAGGGAGGCCGGCCTCCGTCCTTCCTCTCACCGGCATGGAACATCGCGCGCGCAGCATTCGTTTACCCTTGACGTCACGGGATTGGTGTCCCGGGGAGGAGCACGATGGCGGTCAACAGGCGCGCCCGACGAGCCGTGGGTGCTGCCCGGCTGCCTCGATGGGCGTATGTGGTGCGGGAGAAGCACCTCCGCAGGTTCCGGACCTTGGCCCGCCAGCTGACAGACGGCCGCGTGGGGCCCCACACGACCTTCGACGGCCTGGTGAACATGGGCGAGGACGGAAACGAGATCTGGGTGGAAGCTAGCTTGTCGGAGCCCGAGAAACGGTTCACCATCGTCCACGAACTCGTCCACGCCCGCCGGCAACGCACGGGCGAGGATCTGGACGACGACACGCTGGAGGAGCAGATCGTCGAGCTGGAAACGATTGCGCGCGTCGGCCGCCGCACGCTGGGGCGTATGCCCTCCGGTGTGACCCTCAGCATCCTGCACGACTACCTGACGCGGGGCGGACGTGATGACCCCGAAACGCCGGCCGGTCTAAGGGCGATTTACCGGCGGATCTGGGCCCTCCTGGAGCCACGCCACGCGCGGCTGCGGGGCCGGTACCGCCGGGCCGTCTCGCGAAGGGCTTCACGTCGCCGGTGACCCAGGGGGACTCGCGTCCCCCGTGCCGCCTGGGCCGCCGCGGGCCTCGGGTCCCCCGAACTCCTGGTAGCGCCTCGCAAACTCCGCGAGGCGGGCGGCCACGCGGCCGTTCACGGAGTCGGGCGGGTACTTCCCCGTGGCATCGGGGGTTCCGGCCTCGACGCCCGTGAGGATCTCGATGCCTTCGTCGATGGTCCGCGCGGCCCAGACGTGGAACCGCCCCTCCCGTACCGCGGCGACGACCTCCTCTCGGAGCATGAGGTCGCGGAGGTTCTGGTGGGGGATGATCACGCCCTGCCGTCCCGTGAGCCCCTTCGCCTTGCAGGTGTAGTAGAATCCCTCGATTTTCTCGTTGACGCCACCGATCGGCTGGAGCTCCCCCATCTGGTTGACCGATCCGGTGGTGGCGATGCCCTGGTCGATGGGCAGTCCCGAGAGCTCGCTCAGGAGAGCGTAGAGTTCCGTGGAGCTGGCGCTATCCCCCTCCACCTCCGCGTACAGTTGCTCGAAGGTGAGCGAGGCCGACAGACTGAGGGGGTGCTCCTGGGCGAAGCGGCGGGCGAGGAACGAGGAGAGGACGAAGACGCCCTTGCTGTGGATCCGGCCGGACATCTGGGATTCCCGCTCGATATTCACGATGCCGCGGGTGCCCACGTAGGCCCGCGCCGTGATCCGGCTCGGGTGCCCGAAGGCGTAGTCACCGAGCTGCAACACGGACAGGCCATTGATCTGACCCACCACGGCCCCGTCCGTATCGACCAGCAGCTGGCCCTTGACGATCAGCTCGCGGATCTTCTCCTCGAGGAGGTTCGACCGGAGGGCTTTCTCCTCGATGGCCCGGAGGACGTCCTCGCGGCCGACGGCGGCTTTGCCCTCCTGCTGGGCCCACGCGGACGCCTCGAAGACGATTTCCGTGACCTCGCTGAAGCGAGTCGTCAGCTTGTCCTGGGTGCCGGCGAGGCGGGCGCTGTGCTCGATGACCTGGGCGACCGCCGCGGCGTCGAAGGGTAGCAGCCCGCACCGGTGGGTGATGGACGCGATGGCCCGGGCATATTCCCGAAGGGCTGTCGGGGTACGGTCCATGGTGACGTCGAAGTCGGCGCGGATGCGGAAGAGCTGTTCGAACTCCTCGTCGAGGATGTAGAGGAGGTGGTACAGCTCGGGCGTTCCGATCAGGATGACCTTCACGTCGAGGGGGATGGGGTCGGGGCGGAGGGTCGCGGCCGGGAGCATCCCCAGGGCCTCCCCGAGGGGCTCGATCCTGATTTCGCGGCTCCGGAGCGCGCGCTTGAGCCCTTCGTAGGCGAAGGGACTGGTGAGGACGTCGCGCGCCTGCAGGATCAGGTAGCCTCCGTTGGCGAGGTGCAGGGCACCCGGTTTGATCATGGTGAAATCGGTGACCAACGCGCCGAATTCGGCCCGGTACTCAGCCTTCCCCACGAGGTTGTAGTAGGTGGGGTTGGCTTCGATGACGACCGGGGCCCCGCGGGTGTCGCGGTGGTCCACGAGGAGGTTCACCTGGTACCGCGCAAAGGGGTCACGGCGCGGGAGGGGAAGCTCCAGGCGCTCAAGCGCGCCGGCCTCTTCCTCGGTGCTCGGGCGGATGTCGGCCAGGTGGTCCAGCATGTCCTGCCGGGCCGCGTCCAGGTATGCCACCACATGAGGGTGGTCGGCGTACTGCTCCTTGAGCCGCGCCATGGGGGCATCGATGACGAACTGGGCGGTCTGCCGCTCGAGGTCGCGGAGCGCCTCGCGGCTCTGGCGCTCGACGGCCCGCACGCGCCGGATGGCCTCGGCCACGGCGTCCTGAATCTCCGCGGTCCGCGCGAGAAGGCGTTCACGCTCCGCCTCCGGGAGGGCCTGGAAGATCTCCTCGGGCAACGGGCGGCCCTGCAGGTCCACCGGGACGGTGACGATGCCCGTCGGCGTTCGCTGGAGCATTAGGCCGCGCGCTCGCGCCTGGTCCTCCAGGCGCTGCCAGACCTGGCCGGCCTCCTGCTCGTACCTCTTGATGATCTCCGTGCGACGTTTCTCGTAGGCCTCGCTACTAAAGGCGCGCCGCAGCCCCTCGCGGACTTCGGCCACGAGGTCGGCCATGTCCCGTTGAAACTCGCGTCCGCGGCCGGCGGGGAGGGAGAGCGCGGTGGGCTGGCTGGGGGCGGTGAAATTCCGGACGTAGCACCAGTCGGGCGGCGCGGGACGCGTGCGGGCGATCCGCTCCACTTCCGTCCGGGTGTAGGTGGTCCGCCCGGTGCCGGGAGGACCGCTCACGAACAGGTTGTACCCCGGTTGGTCGGTGGCGAGTCCGAAGGCCAGTGCCCGCACGGCCCGGGGCTGCCCGATGATCTGCTCTTCTGCCGGAAGTTCCGCGGTGGTGGCAAACCCCAGGTCGTCCGCGCTGCACGTCCAGCGCAGCGCGTCCGGGGCGACCCGCAGAGCGTCGCGGCGAGAAGGAGGAGCCATCACTAAAATCTTCGAGCGGGAGCGGGTGTTCGCCTCTTGACGCGGAGGTGTGTGTGAATATAGTAATGCGTAGACATCTATACACGCTCCCACGCACCGCGAGGATACCGTCCGTGGAGATCGTCCTGCCCCCCAGCGTCGCCGCGCGGATCCGGGAGGTCCTCGGCGAGGACACCGACCTGAGCCCTTCCCAAGTGCCGGGTGCCCTCGCCCGGTTGGCGGTCGAATCCCCAACCGTGTACTCCGCGATCCTGGCCGAGCTCTCCGGGTCCCGTATTCGCCTCGACAGCGAGCGGGAGCTCCTGAAGCGCCGGCGGCACAGCCTGATTCGACGGGTCGTCTTCTGGTGGGCCGAGCACGAGACGGATGTGGGAGACCGCGTGCTGGCCAAGCGGGCGATCGCCGCTGCGGTTCCGTTCGGCCTGGCCGGTGTCCTCGTCCTCGGGGTGGCGCTCTCCGGCCTCTTCGGGCATCGTCCCCCCCGGCCCCATGCGCTGAGGGTTCCGACGACCGGGGCGCGGCCGTGGTCCCCGATCCGCCCCGCGCCGCAGACGGACCTCCGGCCCTCCCGCCAGCTTCCCGCCCCGGGACGGGCGCGGGATCTCCTTCTGGCGCGGCCCAGGGCGCGAGGTGTCAACCCCGGTTTGCCGTTCCGCGTGCCGGAGGTGCCGCTCCCCCCCGTGCCTACCCCGACTTCCCCGATCCCGGCCGCGCCGCGAGAGAACCCCGTCGTCTACACCAGGAACGCGGCCGGGACCGATGTGGACCGGGCCGGGCCCTCCTCCCCCATTGTCTTCTCGCGGGCCCAGGAACCAGGGGCCGATGCGTCCCCCGCCGTCCCCGGGGAGGGGCCGTCCGCCCTGCTGAGGGGCGCCGTAGGCGGGGAAGGCACCGGCCCGGCGGGACCCGGCCCTCGCTCTCCCCGAGGAGGGTGGACGGTGGGGCAGCGGGTCTCGGCCCGCCTCGTGACGGGTGCCGTGGGGATCGGGGGGAACATCTCTAGCCCCGTGATCGCCGAAGGCCCCGATCCCGGCGTCTTCTGGCTGGGGAACGCCACGCTGGGTCCCGGCGGGGTCCTCCAGATCGCTTTCACGTTGGCCTCCTCACCCCGGGACGCGCCCGTCCGCGGGATCGCGCTCGATCCGGATCGTCTCACACCGGGTCTCCCTGGCCGCACTGTCTGGCGCCGTCCCCATGTGGCCGCGGAGGTCTTGGCGTCCGCCGCGCAGGCGGCGACCACTTACCTGCAGGACCTGGCCCGACAGGGGCAGCTCACCATCGGGGACGGCTGGGCTCGCGTCGCGGTGGGTCAGGCGGCGCCCCCCTGGGCGTACCTTGCGGCGCAGCTCGCGCGCCAGCTGGACCTGCAGGTGCGCGCGACTTCCCCCGTTGAGACCGTCGAACTCGCGCCCCATACTCCCCTGCTCATTGTGGTGACGGAGGTGCCGTGACCCGATGTGGTACGTGGCGATCCGTGGCGTCCTCTCGTCGGCAGCGCCCGTCGTGGCGCAGCTCCCCCTTCCCCCCATGGGCCCGGGGACGGGCGACCTGTTTGCGCCGCTCACGAACCTCTTCAACCAGGCGGCGCTCAGCCTTTCGGGGCCCTTCGGCCTCGCCTACGCCACGGCCGCCCTGCTCGTCGCAGGAGCCCTCATTGTCGCCGACCACAGGAACGGGGTGCGGAATGCCCTGTGGGTGATCATCGGGTCGGTCATCCTCTTCTTCGGAGGGCAGATCATCCGGATGATCCACGGCTAGGCGTGCTCCCCCGCCACCCCGTCTACAGGAAGCTGGACGCGCCCGTGACATTCCTCGGGGTGGAGCTGGAGGACTGGTTCGGCGTGGGTGTGGGGTTTGTGATCTTGTCCCGTCTCAGCGATCTCGTGGTGGGAGGATTGCTCGGGATGCCCCGAGCGGAGGCGGGGGTGTCGGTGGTGACGACGGGCGCCCTGTTCGTGCTGTGGCGGCGCGTGCGCGAGAGGACCCCACGGCATTTCTTCCGGCACCTTCTGGAGTACCTGGCCGAACCCCACGCCTACGTCCTCCTCCCTGACCAGGACGTCAATCCCTACGTGATCTGAGGATGGGACGCCGCGACCTCTTCGGGAACCTCACGCGAGAGCTCCCCTACTGGACGATCCAGGACGGAGCGGTCGTGTTGCGCGACGGGAGTTACCGGATCGGATTTGAGGTCGCGCTCCCCGGGACGGAGACGTGGACGGCCGCCCGTCTGGCGCGCAGCAACGACCACCTGCGGACCCTCCTCAATTCGGCCGTCCCGGAGGGCGAATGCCTGCGGGTCCTGCTGGAAGTCCATCCGGACTACACGGACTTCCTGCGGGCCTACGCCGAGACGTGCCAGAGCCCCCACGCGGTCGTGCGCGAGTTGCACCGGCGCCGCGTGGCCTCCTTGAGCCAGGCCAACGCCGAGGGGAGGCTGGCAAACTACCGCCTGCTCTTCGACCTCTCCTACCACCCGCCGGGCCGACGCCGGCGCTGGTGGGTTCCCGTGGATCGACGCACACGGGACCGACACCTGGAGGAGCTGCGCGCTCTCCGCCAGACGATGATCAACACCTGCGCCCTGTGCGGCTTCCAGGCCAGGGCGCTCGGCGACGGGGAGCTGATGGCCGCCATCTGGCGGTACTTCAACCCGGCCCGGAAGCGGTTTACCCCGCCTCCTCCCGTGCCGCGGGCGGACCAGGAGCTGGAGATCCCCCGGCGCTTGATGATGGCGACGCCGTCGCTGGGGCGCAGCTCGGTACGCACCGTGGCGGTCCGCTCCGACATGTACCGGCGCTGGGACTTTGTGTGGATGGACGGGTACGCGCACGCCGTCGTGGCCATGGACGTCCTCCCCGACCGCCCCACGGTTCCCAACGTCCCCGCCCCGTTGCTGGCCCTTCCGGGAGCCTACTGGGTGATCGTCGAGGTCTGGAACGACCCCCGCTCCGACCAGCTCAGACGACTCGAGCTCAAGGGCCGGTTGAGCCGGCAGGCTCTCCTCGCCCAGGAGGGCGGCGACTCCAATGTCCGTGCGGTGGAACGTCACGTGGCGGGGGCCCTTGATGCGGTCCAGTCGACGAGCGAGCGGGTGATGCGCGTCGGGCTCGCCCTCGTGGTCCAAGAACCCACGCCGGAGGAGGCACGGGCCGCTAGCCGGCGGGCGCTCGACGCGTTTCGCCAGATCCCCGGGGTCGACGCCCGGATCGAATCGGTCGCGTTGCGGAGGCAGTTCTTCCAGCTGGCCCCTTTCAGCGGCCTGCCGAACGAACGTCTGCTGCGGATGTTGACCAGCAACGCCGCCGACTTCATCCCCTGCGCGGCCCCCTGGCGCGGCTCGGCCCGGCCCGTGTGCCCGGTCTTCAGCCGGGCCGGTAGCCTGATCGCGCTCGACCCCTTTGACCCCCGGCTCCCCTCGTGGAATGCCGTGGTCGTGGGAGAGTCCGGAGGCGGGAAGACGCACTTTGCGATTACGTGGCTCTCCCACCTGCTGGCTCTGGACCCCGTCCTCGTGATCGTCGACAAAGGCGGGGCATACCGCACTTTCTGCCAGGTGTACGGAGGCCAGTACATCCACCTGGATCCCGGTGAGGGTGTCGCAGTCAATCCCTTCGATCTCATGCCCGGAGAATCGGAGCCGGATCCCGGCCACCTCAGCCTGCTCCGCAGCGTCATCGCCCTGATGGTGGCGGAGCCCGGAGCAGGGCCCACGCGCCGGGAGTTGACGGTCCTGGAATCCGGGATCCGCCAGACCTACGCGCGGGCGGCGGGGGCGCCCGTCTTCCTCCATGACCTCGCCCGGACGCTCCGGACCCTGGAACAGGTAGGGGGCGCCGAGACGGGAGCAGAGGAGTGGGCTCTCGCCCGGGAGCTGGCGCGCCGCCTGGAAGCTTGGACAGAGCAGGGCCTCTATGCCGGGCTGATGGACCGCCCGTCGACCGTGGATCTGGACGCGTCGCTCGTCTGCCTGGACACCGAGGGGCTCGAAGAACAGTACCCCGAGCTCGTTCCGATCGCCGGCCTCCTGGCGCACCACCTGATCTACCGTCGGATCCGGCGGGAGGAGGGCCGTCTCAAGTACGTGGTGAGCGACGAGACGTGGGCGGCGTTGCTCAATCGGGTCGCCGCCGAGTCTCTCGTCGGAATGTTCCGCCGTTTCCGGAAGTTCGGGGCGGGGATCATGGCCATCAGCCAGCGTCTAGAGGATTTCGAGAACGAGCACGCTCGCGGCATTCTGGAGAACGCCCCGGTGAAAGTGCTCACGCGGGCGACCGACATCGACCGCGTCGCCCCGTTGTTGAACCTCGACGACCAGTACCGGTACCTCTGGAAGAGCCTCAGGCAGCGCCGGGGCCTCTACAACGAGGTCCTCGTGATCCTTGACCTCCTCGAGGGCCGCGAGGGCGGGGTGGTGGTCGTCCGCGAGATCCCCGAAGACTACTTCATCGCCACCACCACCGCCGAGGAGCGTCTCCGCCGGGACCGTCTGGCGGCCGAGATCGGCGCGTGGCCTGCGGTTCAACAACTGGCCGCTTCGCGAGCGGCCGGCTCACGGGAGGCGGGAGGATGAGGTACGCTCTAGGGGTGGTCCTGTGCGCGGTGATGTGGGGAAGTGTGTGCCCTCGCGTCGACGCCGGAGCGGCCGGCGACTGGGGGACCCCGCCGGCGCCTGCCGTTCCCTCTTGGCCCTATCTCCCGTCGATTCCGGTCCCGAGACCCTCCTGGCCGTTCAAGCCTCCGGGGACCCCGCCGTTTCTGCCGCCTGTCGGCCCCGCCTCGGGGGGCGGGGAGGAGATGCCGTCCCTCTCTGTCCCGGACACGCCGGGGGGGCTTCCCGCCGCGCTCCGGCAGGCGATCGGCGTCCTTGACCAGTGGGCAGAAGTGGTGAGGCGCGTGACCGCCCAGGTGCTGGCCCAGATCGTCGCGGAAGCCCCGGGCTACCTCCCGTGGGGCGCCGAGTTCCCCGATCTCCTCGGGCAGATCCAGATCATCCCCCGGGAGCTCAGGGGCGCCCTCGACGAGGTGGCGGTGAAGCTCGGAGGCAGGGGCCGTGCCGCGGGGGAGTCCCGTCATGCCGCCGCTGTGGCGAGCTCCCCCGAGCTCACGCACGAATCCCGCCGCATCGTCGGTGAGGACGTGCTCATGGCCGTCGAATCTGCGGGGCAAGAGGCGGCGATCCGCACGGCGGGCGCCACGGCCGCCGCGGCCGCGCGCGACCCTGCTGTGCCCGAGGCCGTCAGGGAGGCTCGCGAAACCGCCGCGGCCCTCCTCGAGGGAGCGCGGGCCCTGCCCAGCTCGCGGGCGGGCATCGAGCTGGTGGTGGCCGGGCTGGGGCGAGAGATCCAGCAGCAGGCCGATTTGGATGCCGCCCTTGCGGGCCGCTTGACGGCCCTGGTCCAGCAGACGGCAGCGGTGAGCCAGCAGGTGGGAGGGTTGGCGGCCGTGGCCGGCGCCCTTGCCGCCCGCGACGTGGACCGCGATCGCCGCGCTCTGGACGCGGAGCTCGGTCTCGCCGACGCCGTGGAGGCGGGCGGGCGGTTACTCCGGGATGCTCTGGCGCGCAGCGGCGAGGGGTCCCGCTCCGAGATCACGCTGGACCCCCTGTACTGACCCGGGCCGGGAGGTCGACACCGGTGGAGGCTGTCGAGCACGGCATCGCCGACGTCTTCAGCGCCCTCCAGGGGTGGCTCGTCTCCGCGGGCGCCGTGGATTCCATGGTCCGGTTGGCGTGGGCGGTCCTCTCCGTCCTGTGGCTGGGGCACGTCGCGGTCGCCTTTCGCCCCGGGCGGGAGCCCGACATCGTGGCTGTCTTCGGCCGGTTGATCGTGGCGGGCGGCCTGCTCGCCAGCGTGGGGTCCGTCACCCGCGTCGTGATCACGGGGTTCGAGGCAGTGCGGGGGGCGGGAGCGGCGGTCCTCAACGGTCTCATCGGAGAGAACTGGAGCCAGTTTGTGAGCGGCCGCTTGGTACCCCAGTTCAATGCGCTGTTCAGCGCCGCAAGCGGGTGGCTTGCCTACCCCTGGGCCCTCACCATCATCGCCGTGGGGATCCTGCTCGGCCTCGTGCTCTTCGGGGTGGGCAGCGCGGTCTATCTCGCCATCCTCTTCTTTGCCCATCTCACCCTCCTCCTCTCCCTCTTCCTGGCCCCCATCGCCATGGCCCTGCTTGCCGCCCCGACAACGCAGCGGTGGACCGCCCGCTGGGCCATGGTCATTGTGCGGGCCGGTCTGCTTGTCTTCACCGTGCGCCTCATCCACGCGGCCGTCCTCTACCTGGCCGTCGTGGTGCCTGTTCGCGAAGTGGCCCGGGACCTGGATCAGGCACTGGCTCCGGGGACGCCTTCTGGCGAGGGCGTCGCGGCGGTGGTGGGGCTCCTCCTCCGGCTCGCGCGGATGCTGCTCCTGATGCTGGTGGGGACAGGGGTGGGGGTATACACCATGTTGCGGGCGGAGCGCCTTACGGGACAGTTCGTGGACGGCATCGTCTTGGCGGAAGCGGCACTCGCCGGTCCCGCGAGGCTGCAGGGACAGGTCGTGGCATGGTACAACCGCTCCGGCGGCGGCGATGTTGAGCCCACCGTCGCAGGCGGAGGCCGGGGAGGACCGGACGCGGGCCCGTGGGGGCCGGCATCCGGTCCCGATCCCGGCACCTCCGGGACGTCCGCGGGCGGAGGCGCCCAGGATGCCACTGTCATGCGTCCGGGAGGCCGGATCCCCGGATGACCCGTCTCGTCCGGAGGCTGGTCCTCGCGGGGATAGTGGGGGCACTGGCGGCCAGCCCGCCCACGTCGGCTCAGGTGATCGCGCCGGCAGGGACGACGGCCGCGGTCCTCTCCTTCATCGACGCCGCTGCGGGACGGGTCGAGGTGACGCGCCACTGGCCCACAGCACCCGCCGATGTGGATGTCTATCCCTTCGTCCCCTACTTCTGGTGGGGCTGCCCCGGCCCGGGCGCGCTGATGATGTTGGTGACGGGAGGTGCGGGTTCCGCCCCGCTCCCCGTGCGCGTCGCCGCAGCCGTGACAGGGGGCGCGGCCTCCCCGGCGCGATCGCGGGCAGAACTCCTGCGCGCCGTAGGAGCGCTCCGCACTCCGGGGACCCCGGAGGCGGAGACCCTCAAGGCGATGGTCCCCTGGATTGCCGATCTCGCCACGTACGAGCGCCTGGGGTATGCCGTGTTTCTCTTTGTCCACTGGCAGGGCGTGCGGTGCGCGGTCACCCTCCGGGCGGTCCCGGAGGGGTACGGCATCCCGTACGTCCGCTGATCCCCGGCGACGTAGGAGAAGGGGGATCCCGATCTCCCCGGGTGCGATGGGGGACGCGACGATGCCGACGCGTCAGGAGTGGGCCTGGGCCCTCCTGACCCTGGGGGTGGGCCTTCTCCTCTTCAGTGCCGTGGGAGTGCTTCGGGACATCCGGCTTCTCCTGCCCGTGCGGTGGCAGAGCCCTGTGCCGGGCGGTGACGTGGAGGCTGTGCCCGGGCCCGTCGGGTGCTTCCTGGCCGCCGGATGCCGGGAGCCCGTCCTGGAGGCCCTCCGAGACATCGGAAGGGCGCATGCGCCGGGGGCGGTGCTTGGGACCCTCGCCCTCGCCGGGTCGTGTGCCTGGCTCGGCGTCCTCCGGCGGAGGGTGAAGGGCGCGCATTTCGCCGCCGGGCCCGACCTCATCCCCCTGACCCGCCGGGGAGGCGGCGCGTGGTTTCCTCTGGGGTATGTTCCCCGCTGGGGTCGTCCGCGGGACCTGTGCCGTCCCCGTGCCCCGGGTCCGATGATGATGCTCGGGTGGCGACGGGCATGGTTGCCTGAGGAAGACCTCGCGCGGCACGTGTTGGTCGTGGGTCTCACGGGCGCGGGGAAGACCTCGTCGGTGACGATGCCCGTTCTCCTGGAGGCCGCGCGCGCCGGCGTCTCGGTGGTCGCCTTCGACCTCAAGTATGGGGAGGACGACAGCCTGGCACGCGCCGCAGTGGAGTGGCAGCGGCGCGGGCGGGACGTCCTGGTCTTCGCGCCGCTCGATCCCTCGTCGCTCCGGTGGAACCCCCTCGCGGGATGTCGCACGCTCGGGGATGGCCACCACCTCGCATCTCTCCTGTTCGATGAGGAGGGCCCGGGGGGACAGGACGCTCTCTACTGGGTGGGCGCGGAGCGGCATCTCTGCGCCGTGCTCTGCTTCGCCCTCTCCACCGACGGCCGTCCCCCCACGCTCGCGCGGCTCCGGGCGGTCTGTGAGGGAGGTCCGAGCGCCGTGCAGGCGTACGTCCAAAGTCACCCCGCTTCCGCCGCGCTGGGGGAGCGGCTCGGGGCCTACCGCGCGATGCTGCCCAAGGACGAGGCGGGTGTGTTGCAGGGGATCGCGTCCAGGTTAGAGGCGTGGGGCGATGACGTGGTGTGCCGGACGACGGGGGCGGGCTCGCCGTGGGAGCAGATTCGCTTCGACCGGCTCCGCCGGGAACCGGTGCTCCTCCTCGTCGGGGTCCCGCAGCAATCCCTCCCGCGCCTGCGGGGTCTCTGCCGGGCGTTCTTCGCGGACCTGGAGGCCCACCTGCTCCGGCCCCGCGGGCCAGGGGAGGAGGTGAGAGTGGTGGAGGTGTTGGAAGAGCTCCCCGCGTGGGGTCCCCTCCCGGACCTGGCGGACCACCTGGCGACGTTTCGGAGCCGCCGGGTCTGTGTCCTTGCGACGATCCAGAGTGAGGCCCAGGGCGAAGCCGTCTACGGGCGGAGTGGGTGGGGGGCCATTGCCGCGAACCTCGTGACAAAGGTCTACTGCTCCTCTCTCGAGGACGCCGACGCGGCACGGCTGAGCCGGGCCCTGGGTCTTTCCCCCGACCGGGAGACTGCCTGGACCTACTCCCGGGGCAGCGCGGGGTTCCACGCAGCGGAGCACCACCGCGAAGTCTGGGGACCGCTCCTCCGCCCACAGGAACTCCAGGGGGTGGGTGTCGGTCGGGACGAGGTGCTGGTCCGGTGCGCGCGGAGGCCTCCTCTCCGCGTGTGGTGCCCTCCCTTTTCCGCCCGACCGGAGTACCGCGGTCGCGCGCCCGAGCGCCCCCCCTCAACGGCGGACCTGGCTGTCTATCACCACCTCAGGTACGTGCGGACAACAGGAGGGCGGGAGGATCCACCCGGGTCCCCGGGCCAGGATAGCGGCTCCGGCCCCGGGAGCGAAGTCGACAGGTCCCGGGCTCTGGGGGGCCTCGCGGGCGCGGAACTCCCGGACGGCGCCCCAGCCCCGACTCCGGCGTCGCCGGGACGGTGCCTGCGGCTCCCCAGGGCCGGAGGTCCGGGGACAGCCGTCTCCGGGGACTCCCGCACAGTCTCCAGGACGACACGCGGGGAGGCGGTCGAGGGCGGCCCCTCCCCACGCGATGTGGGAAACCTCCTGACGTTCTTCGCCGCTGTGGTCCAGATGGACGTCGGCGGGCAGAGGGGGAGGGTGCGGAGCGTGTACCGCGGGGCCAGGCTGCTCGAGATCAGGATCAGCCCGGAGGTCGCCATGGGCGCGTTCGGCACCGCCGAGAGGATGTACAGCGTCGTGCGGCGGTGGGCCGCGTGGAAGTGGGTGCGTCGCGTGCGCCCAGTCTTCGTCCTCGAGCGCCCCGCGATCGAGATGTTGACCTCGTCCCTGCGGGCCCGCGAGGAGACCTCCTCGTGACATCCCCCGCTGATCCCGGCACCACCGTTCCCCCGTGGCGGGCCCGCGGCGTTTGGCAGACTACGAGGGGTCTACTGTCGCGGTGGCCTTGAGAGGGGCCATATCGGGGGACGCGACGTTTCGGGCGGCTACGGGGTCACACGAGGGGATGCTGCTCGTGTCACGGCCCGGGGACAATAACGTGCTCTTCCGTGTAGAGGTGGAGGCGCACCGACGCAAATTCATCAGCGTCCGCACCCGCCCGCTGCCCGATATCCGTGGCAAACGCGGCCTCCATTGCGTCGATGCTATCCCACCATAACTCAGCGGTACCGTCGTAGGGGGGTTCTTGCCCAGTCCCCTCTGGCTGCCGATGGGTTGCGATGTTGATACGGTATCCGCGAAGACCGGGGAGCTGCGCCGCCAGCGGAGCGTGGGATTGAATCCACCGACGGGCAAACTCATCCCGGCTCATCCCAGGCTTCCTCTTGAGAAGCGCAACCAGCTTCACCATCGACGCTCCCTCCTCCATGAGTTTCGCTCCTGTCCATCGCGTGGCATGGATCGGATGGCATCTCCGCCGCGGGTAGACCCGTCGCGATCACCGCTCTCGGACCGTCCCGAAGGATAGTCCACGGACCAGGTAGCGCTGTAGCAGGAAGGCAAGGACAACGACGGGCACAGCGCCAAGTGTGGCGATGGCAGCGATATCTCCCCATAGAACGTTGTGGCCTTCCATCAGGGTGGGAAGAATGAACGGAAGCGTTGTGACACGCGCACGTGTAAGGATGACAGCGAAGAAAAACTCGTTCCAGGAGAAAATGAACGCCAGCAGTGTCACCGCTACGATCGACGGGCGTGCCAGGGGAACGGCGATTTCCCAGAATGCCCTCCAGCGTGTTGCGCCGTTAACAACGGCCGATTCTTCCATCTCCCGCGGGATGTCTTCGAAGAAGCTCTTCAGGACCCAGGCGATGAACGGGATGTTGAACACTGTGTACTGTCCCACCAGAGCAGTGTATGTGTCGATCAGGCCGAGGCGTGACCAGAAGAGGTACATGGGGATCGCAACCGCTACGGGCGGCATGAAGAGGACGCTCAGGATGATGAAGGAAAGGTTCTCCCCTCCGGTGCGATACCGGCCCAAGCTGTACGCGGCAGGCACTCCGACGACCATCGAGATTGCAGTGGAGAGCGATGCCACGATGAGGCTGTCACGGAGTCCCTTGAGTCCACCCCATTTGATAAGGGCGTCAGTGAAGTTTTCCCAGTGGATCGTAGAGGGCCAGAAGACCGGCGGTCTGGTCAGCCATTCGCCGGGTGGTTTGAGGGATGTAGCGAGCATCCAATACACAGGAAACAGAAATACGATGAGCGCGATGCCGAGGAGAGTGTAGCTCCCCTCGGCAAGGTGGATGCCATGCCGGGTCTCACAGGGGAGCCTCCTGGGGGATAAACCCCCCGATCGGTGGACGTCGGGTGAGTCGAAGGAGGAGCTTTGCGAGGATCATGATGAGGATGAGCTGCAGGATCGAGAGCGCGGAGGCGTAACCCATGTTGAAATAGCGGAAGCCTTGGATGTACGTGTAGGAGGCGAGGCTCTCCGTGGCGATCCCCGGTCCGCCCGCCGTGAGCACGTAGACGATGTCGAACAACTTGAAGGCCATAATGATCCGGAGGATCAGGGCGATGCCGATGATCGGTCTCAAGAGAGAGGAATACCCGCCACACCACCTGCCATGGCGTGGAGCCATCCACACGCGCGGCGTCCACGATTTGTGGAGGCAGGGAGCGCAGGCCGGCAAAGAGCAGCACCCGTGTCCTCGCGTCCCCTCGTGTCCCTAGTACCGGATGCCGGCTTTCCGAAACGCGTCAATCCAGGCGGCGAAAGGCGCAGGTCGATGTCTTCGTACCGGATACCTACCATGATGCGAGACAGTGATTGCGCGAGGAGCATGGAGCTCCACGACCGCGGTACCGCGATGTGATAGCCGCGACCTATTAGCTGTCCATCGGACACATGGCCGGGCAAGAGGTTCATGCGCGAACGCCCGATGAACGTCGCCACAAAGATATTGGCCGGATTCGCGTAGATCTCCTGAGGCGTCCCGTACTGCTGGAGCACACCGCCGTGGAGCAGGGCAATGCGGTCGGCGATGGCCAACGCGTCGAGTTGGTCGTGAGTGACCACGATCATCGTCGCGCCGAGGGTCAGCTGGAGCCTGCGGATCTCTGCGCGAACGGACTCCCGGAGGCTTGCGTCAAGGTTGCTGATGGGCTCGTCCAGTAAGTACGCGTTGGGCTTTTGTACAATCGCCCGCCCGATAGCGACCCGCTGTTGTTGGCCTCCACTGATCTCGTGAATCCTGCGACCGAGCAAGTCCTCGATCCCCAGCATGCGAGCCACGTCCGTCACGCGTCTGGCGATTTCATCGCGGGGGACACCGCGGACGCGCAAGGGGTATGCGAGGTTCTCTCTCACCGAGAGATGCGGATAGAGAGCGTACCCCTGGAACATCATGCCAACGTGCCTGTCCCTGGGGTCCAGGCCCGAGACCTCTCGGTCGCCGATCCAGATCTCGCCTGCGTCGAGCGTCTCCAGCCCGGCGATTATGCGCAGGAGTGTTGTCTTGCCGCTCCCAGACGGCCCGAGGAGGCACACCAGCTCCCCGTCGGCAATCTCCAGCGTGAGGTCCTCAATAACGGGTATCGATCCAAAGGACTTCCGAACGCCGAAAAGTGCGACTCTCGCCATGGGCGCCTGAGTGAGTAGCGCGGATGATTGTTCCTCCTTCGAGCCTCGGGATCTGCCTTCCTCCCTGCCCCTCCGGACAGCCGGAGGGCTACACCCCCTTGCAAGTACGCGGGGGTTGACGATTCCGTTCGTGATGGCGACCAGGTCGGGTGAGGCTCGGCCCGCTGCAGGGGGCCGAGGGCCACAACGCCGCTAATCTCATGGGATACGAAGGGCCCATGCGGGTGACGACGTGTGAGCCGCCTTCGCGGCGGCTTACGGCGGGGGAGAAGCTAGATCTGGGATGAGCGGGATCCGGTGCTCCGGGCGCAGAGCCCGTGCTGGGCCGTGCCGGTAGGAGCGCCCCCCACGTGGTTTACTTCACCGACAGGAAGAGGGGACGGCGCTGAGCTCCTGAGCCACGCCCAGGTCAGACCGGGTGAGCGAGTGCCACGTGTAGAGGCCGACGACCTCGCCCCGCGCGTTGAGGACGGGCGACCCGCTGTTCCCAGGCTGCGCGGGCGAGGTGAATTGGATGGAAAAGAGGGGCGTGTTGTCGCTGGCGCGGAACTCGGTGTCGACGACACCGCTACCCTCCCACTGGTAGGGGATCGGGCTGATGTGCCCGTAGCCGATGACACGCACGTGGTCGCCCCGACCGGGAGAGTGTCCGGAGGCGAGAGGAAGGGTCGGAAACCGGGGCATGGCTCCCTCGTGCTTGCGGGCGATCGTAAGGCGTTGTCCCCCGACCGTCTGGTCCCAGTGCGCGAGCGGCAACTCGGAGGGGACGACCTGGAGCTCGGCGATGTCGCGGCCGAACGGAACCCCACGAAAGGAGCGATGGGAGGGGTCGTAGGGCAGTCGGCTCGCGCACAGGATGCGCACGCCGAAGAACTCCCGGCCCACGACGGCGAGGAGACTCTCCCTCTCCGGGTCTCTCTGGGCCCGGTAGACGACATGGCTGTTGGTCAGCGCACGCCCCTCGGGGGTGATGAAGAACCCCGTGCCGTAGGAGACCAATTTCCACGTGTCGCCGGCTGCGTGTTCGATCACGACCACCATGAACACCGCGGAGGAGGCGGTGTCCTCCTGGGCGGAAGCGCGGGGGAGCGGCTGGAAGACCACGAGGAGGGCTCCCAGCAGGACGGCGAGTGCGCGCCAGATGCGGGTCACCTCAGGCAACACCCCGGCCGGGGCCTGCGGTCCGGCGTCCCCCGCCCTCCGGGCAAAGGGCTGTGGAGTCCCGCGGCAGCCCGGCTCGCCGAAGGCCTCCTGCCAGCGTGACGCTGAACTGGGTAAGGGTGAGGTCATGACGTGCTCTACGGTGTAGTCTACCCCTGGACCTTCCTCCCCAGCCGCGGGGACCGGAGCCGCGCCGGCGGGGGGGGCGGGCCTCAGGGCCAGGCAGGCGGGTCACCTCGTCGGCCTCTGGGGCAAGGCCCACGGTGTTCCTCTGGCGAAGCTTCCTCCTGTGGACGTGGCCGGTCTGCTAGCGGAGATTCGTGCGAGCCGTCGGTACCGCGGCCAGATTGTCCACGAAGAATCCTTCCCTGGCCGTCCCGCCCGCTACGGCACGCTCCGCCGTCCACTGGCCCCCCACGTGGACGCGGCACTGCGCCGCCGTGGTATAACCCGTCTGTACGAGCACCAGGCCGAGGCGGTGGACGCCGTGCGGTCCGGCGCGTCCATCATCGTGACCACAGGCACCGCCAGCGGGAAGACGCTGTGCTACCTGGTGCCCGTTCTCGAAGTCCTCGGGTCCGACCCCGCAGCGCGCGCGATGTTCCTGTACCCGACGAAAGCCCTCGCTCAGGACCAGGTGGACGCGGTGAGAGAGCTGGCTCCGGATCTCCCCGTCGGCACGTACGATGGGGACACGCCGATCTCCCAGCGTCGGCGCCTTCGCGAGGAAGCGCGGATCCTCCTGACCAACCCCGACATGCTGCACGTTGGAATCCTGCCCCACCATCACCGGTGGACGGCCTTCCTGCGGGCCCTGCGCTTCGTGGTGCTCGATGACATGCACGTCTACCGGGGCGTGTTCGGGAGCCACGTGGCCCTCATCCTCCGCCGGCTGTGGCGCCTCTGTCGCCTGCGGGGTGCTGGGCCCCAGGTGATCTGCACCTCCGCCACCATCGCCAACCCCGAGGAATTCGGCACCCGGCTCACGGGCATCAGGCTCCGGCCGATCGCCGACGACGGGGCGCCCCGGGGGCCGCGGAGGTTCGTGCTCTGGAACCCCCCGGTGGTCGACCGCAGTCTCATGCGCCGGCGGAGTCCCTACGTGGAGGCGGGCTGGCTCCTGGCGGCGCTGGTCCGCCGAGGGGTCCGGACCATCGTGTTTACCAAGGCGCGCAAGGTGACGGAGCTCATCTACCGGTATGCCGTCGAGGAGCTGGCGGATGCGCCTGAGGTGGCGGCGCGCGTCAGCCCCTATCGGGCGGGCTACCTGCCGGAGCAGCGGCGGGCCATCGAGCAGCGGCTGTTCCGCGGGGAGCTCCTGGGGGTCGTCGCGACCAGCGCCCTGGAGCTGGGGATCGACGTGGGAGGGCTCGACGCGGCCGTGCTGGTGGGATTCCCCGGGACCATGGCGAGCGTGTGGCAGCGGGCCGGGCGCGCGGGGCGCGGGGAGGAGGACTCTCTGTGTATCCTGATCGCGTTAGAAGACGCTCTCGACCAGTACCTCATGCGCCAGCCTGCCTATTTCTTCGGACGGCCGGTCGAGCATGCGACCCTGGATCCCGAGAACCCCTACATCCTGGCCGCCCATCTGCGGTGCGCTTCCAGCGAGATGCCGGTGGGAGGAGAGGACGAGGAGGTGTTCGGCCCGCGGATGTGGGAGGTCGCCGGTGCCCTCGAGGGGGTGGGAGAGCTCGTGCGACGACGCGCCCGATGGTACCCGCGGGCGCGGGCGTACCCCGCTGCGGAGGTGGATGTCCGCACGGCCTCCGGGGACCGCTATCGGATCGTGGCCGGTCACCCCCCGCGTCTGCTCGGGACCGTGGAGGCCTCACGAGCGTTCGAGCAGCTCCACGAGGGGGCGATCTACCTGCACCAGGGCGAGACGTACCGGGTCGTCCGCCTGGACTTCTCGTCGCGCACGGCCGTGGTGGAGCCCGATGAAGGCGGATACTACACGGAGGCGCGCGTGCTCACGGACCTGGTCGTCGTGGGGGAGCGGGCCGCCATGCCGGTCGGCCCGGCGACCGCGTACTTCGGCGAGGTGGACGTGACGCACCACGTGGTGGAGTACCGGCGGAAGCAGCTCGGCACCGACACCGTCCTGGGCGTCACGCCCTTGGAGATGCCTCCCCAGGAGCTGCGGACCACGGCCCTGTGGATCGTGCTCCCCGACGAGCTCGTGGACGCCGTCGGCCGTCAGGGCCTGGACCTGGCCGGCGGGATTCACGCGCTCGAGCACGCGGCGATCGGTCTCCTCCCGCTCCTGGCCATGTGCGATCGGTGGGATATCGGCGGCGTCAGCTACCCCGCGTACCCCGACACCGGCCGCGCCACCGTGTTCATCTACGATGGGTACCCCGGCGGGGTGGGGATTGCGGAAAAGGGCTTCGGGGTGATCGACGCGCTGTTGGCCCGCACGCTGGATGCCATCCTCTCGTGTCCCTGCGAGGCAGGGTGCCCATCCTGCATCCAATCGCCGAAGTGCGGCAACCTCAACGAGCCGCTGGACAAGCAGGCAGCGGTCTTGCTGCTCAACAATCTGCTTCGGGGGAGCCCACGGCCGGATGCGCGCGGGAGGGGAGGCACGGCGGTCCCGTAGCGCGGGGACCCCTGCCCTACGCGCGCACCGCGGGGTGGGCGCGCAGGGCGTCCAGGTTGAAGTGGAGGCGGTCCCCCAGCCGCCAGAAGTCCTCGAGCCGGACGGGGTCGGCCTCCCCCTCCTGGAGGGTGGCCCGGTGCTGCGTGACGGCCGCGTGGTAGACGTTTTGCACCTGCCACAGGTTCACCGTGACGCCGAGGAGCTCGGCCAGGTCGAGAAGGCGGTGGACCTGATCGAGGCTGGAGCCGAGGGGGGAGGCGAGGAGCCCTTCGACGCACGCCTCCATGACGCGGCGGAGCAAGGGCTCGAGTTCGGGCCAGTGCGGGACGAGGTCGAAGGACACAAGCTCGGCCCCGATCTCGAAGGCCTCCTGGGGCAGGGGGTCGGTCAGCGCCTGCCGGAGCACCTGGGCGAGGGCTCGGGTGAGCGTGTACTCGGCCGCCATGAGGAACGCCCGGGGAATGGGCACCTCGGAATCCCGCATGAAGGTCAGGAGGGGCCGCGTCTCCTCGTACAGCTCCCGGTACACGCCCTCGAACCGGCCGAGGCGCTCCTCGGTGAGCAACCCGAGGATCTTGCGGCGCTCCTCGAGGAAGAGGTCCCGGAGGGTGAACAGGGATCCCCGGAAACGCTCGTCGAGGGCGCGCAGCGCTGCGCTGGAGCCCTGGCCGAGAAACGCGTCGACCAGGGCGGTCTCCATGGCTTCGTACCAGGCCAGGGAGGCGTCCGTCCGCACGCCGCACTGGAAGTCGTGGCCCCCGAGGTGCAGTGTCGCATAGGCGGCCTCGGCCGTCTCGCCTGTCACGAGCGACGTCACGCTCACGAGGCCTGTGGCGAGGGTGTGACCGCCGCTTGCCTCCCGTCGCGTGTCCAGCCGCCGGACGGTGAAGCTGAAGACGCGCTCCTCCTCGCCGTAGGGCTCGAAGAGCGCGCTGATGCCGTAGTGGGCGACGACCCGGGGGAGCGTGACCACGGACCTCCGGACGAGCCTGCGGTACACGCCCGCCCCGTCCCCCCACTGGCGGAGGTTGCTCCTCGCGGCCGCCAGGCGCCCCACGAACTCGTCTTCCAGGCGCTCTCCGAAGCCTTCGGCGAGCTGCAGGGCGCGCGCCGCATACTTGAGGATCTGGACGGTCTCCAGGCCCGACAGCTCGTCGAAGAACCAGCCGCACGACGTGTACATGAGGAGAGCGTGCCGCTGCATCTCGAGGAGTCGCAGGGCATGGACTCGTCCTTCCGCATCCAGCCCCGGCCTCCCGTGGGCGTCCAGGAAGGCCCGGACCGCGTCCGGGGTCCGGGCCAGGATCACGGCGATGTAGGCGTTCCGCGCGGCCCACGGGTCGCGGAGGTACCGGCCTCCTTCCCGCTCGTACACGCGGGCCAGCTCGTCCCGCAGCCAGTCGAGGGCCTCCCGGAGAGGCCCTCGCCACGCCTGGGTCCACCCGGGGTGTCCCGCGTTGCACCCGCAGTCGGCCCGCCACCTCTCCACACCGTGGCTGCATGACCAGCTGGTCGGCTCGGCGATCTCCACCTCGTACTCGGGCGGGTGGAGATCCAGGAACTCGCCGTAGTTGGTGAGGCGTGCGGAGCCCCCTCGTTCGATGGTCCGGAGCGCGTAGGCGAGGGCCATCTCCCCGAAGGCGTGGTGGTGCCCGTAAGTCTCGCCGTCGGTGGCGATGTGGACCAGCTGCGGGTCCCCGCGGTCCTCGGCAAACGCCCCCAGGAGCCGCTCGGCGAATCGATCGCCGCTGGTGAGGAGGCCCTCGAACGCCACGGCGCGGGCGATGTCCCCGTGGTAGAAGAAGAGGGCGATCGTTCGCCCGCTGGGGAGGCGGCAGAGGTAGGCGCGCCGGGGGTCGATGCGCCCCCCACGGACGTCGACCCACTCCCCCCCGGCCAACGGGCGGACCCGGGCGGCCTGGTGGGGCGCCAGGATCGTGAACCTGATACCGTGGGAGGCGAGGACTTCCAGCGTCTGCGTATCCACCGCCGTCTCGGGGAGCCACATCCCCTCCGGCTCCCGTCCGAAGCGGTGGCGGAAGTCGGCGATGCCCCAGAGGACCTGGGTTTCCTTGTCCCTGCGGAGCGCGAGGGGGAGGATCATGTGGTTGTAGGCCTGCGCGATGGCGTTGCCGTGTCCGCCGCGGCGCGCCCGGCTCTCGCGGTCGCCCTCGATGATCCGCGCGTACACCTCGGGAGCGGCGCGTTCCATCCAGGCCAGCAACGTGGGGCCGACGTTGAAGCTGATCGCGGTGTAGTTGTTGGTGATCTCCAGGATGCGCCGCTCGGCGTCGAGCACGCGGGAGGCCCCGTTGGGCGCGTAGCACTCCGCCGTGACCCGCGCGTTCCAGTCGTGGTAGGGACGCGCCGAGTCCTGGACTTCCACCTCCTCCAGCCACGGGTTTTCCCGCGGGGGCTGGTAGAAGTGCCCGTGGACGCAGATGCACCGGCTACCGGCCATGGGTCCCCCCCGACTCCCCGGGTTCGGAGAGGGGAGGCCGGGGGCGGTCCCCGGTCCCCCGTCCGGCCCCGGGCGCGATTAGCGCAGCACCGTCTCCGTGTCCCGGACGCGTGTGGTGCCGCGAGGGATGACGACGATCCCCGAGGGATCGAGGATCCCGGCTGCGAGGTCCCGGTCCTGATCCCAGCCGAGGACGCTCCCCGCCGTGATGGTGTTGAACCTGTCGATGATTGCCCGGCGGATGCGGCAGTCCCGCCCGATGAGCGTGTTGTCCATGATGATGCTGTCCTCCACGACCGCCCCGGGTTCGATGACCACGCCCTGGCCGATGATGGAGTGGCGCACGGTTCCGCCGCGCACCAGCGTCCCCTCGCCGAGGGAAGCGTCCTCCACGTGCCCGGAGACCACGCGCGCTGCGGGCCCCGCAAAGGGCGAGGCGAGGATCGGCCACCGGGGGTTGTCCAAGTCCAGGGCGGGCGTCTCCCCGAGGAGGTCCATGTTGGCCCGCCAGTAGGCGTCGATCGTCCCCACGTCCCGCCAGTAGCCGCGTTCCTCCGTCGGGCGGAGGCCGGGGATCTCGTTGTGGAGGAAATCGTAGGCGAACACCCGGGCAAAGGGATAGAGCTCGGGGATGATCGTGCGGCCGAAGTCGTGGTCGGTGCTGCGGCGGGAGTCCTCGATGAGAGCCTCGACCAGGACTTCTGTCGTGAAGACGTAGTTGCCCATGGACGACAGGGCGCGACTGGGGTCGCCCGGCATCGCGCGGGGGGAGGTGGGCTTCTCTTCCCACCCGATGATCCGGCCGTCGGCCTCGACCTCCACGATGCCGAAGTTGGAGGCCACCTCGAGGGGGACGGGCCGAGTGGCGACGGTCACGTCCGCCCGGTTCCTGACGTGGGCGTCCACCATCTGCCGGATGTCCATGCGGTAGATGTGGTCGGCCCCGAAGATGGCCACCAGGTCGGGGTTGAGGTCCCGGATGAGGTTGAGGTTCTGGAAGACCGCGTCGGCCGTCCCGCGGTACCAAAACTCTCCCCACCGCATCTGCGGGGGGACGGGGAGGATGAAGTGCTCGTCGACGAGCGAGCTGAACCGCCACCCGCGCCGAAGGTGGTCGATCAGGGATTGGGATTTGTACTGCACCAGGATGTAGATGGAGTAGATCCCCGAGTTGATGAAGTTGCTCAGGACGAAGTCGATGATCCGGTACTTGCTCCCGAAGGGGACGGCGGGCTTGCTGCGGTCCTTGGTGAGAGGGTACAGGCGCTCCCCCTTCCCTCCCGCGAGGATGATCCCCAGGATCCTGGGACGGCTCATGGCGTCTCCCTCACAGCCGGGGGAGCCGCGAGGCGGCCTCCAGGTGCTCGGCGATGTCGGGGAAGCAGAAGTCCTGGGCTTCCTTGGCGAGGAGAAATTCCTCGTCTTCCCCCGCGAGGGTTCCCCCGCCCTGCACCTGCTTGGCCATGTCCAGGAGGCGCTGGAAATCGGCGTAGTGCTCGGCGAAGCGCGTCTCCGCGTAGTTGCGGGCGGCCCACGTGGTGATCAGGAATTGCCAGTCCGAGGCCTGCAGGAGGACCAGCTCCCGGCCGAGCTGTCCGACGATCCGGCGCAGCACCGGGACCTGCGACCACGGGGTCGAGGTCGCGAAGGACCACAGGTTCTCCTCCGCCTCGTAGACCATCTCCCACGTCCACTCGGTATCCTTGTTCAGCCAGACCCGGTGGTCTCCTCCCTCCCCCCACGACCCCTCAAAGAGGGTGGTCGTCTCCTCCGGGGGGAAGCGCTCGTTGTACGCGCCGGCCGGAACCGGCGCGACCCCCTCGTCGGGGAGCCGGCGGAAGACCTGCTCGAGCCACTGGGGGCCCTCCGCCCACCAGTGGCCGAAGAGCTCGGTGTCGAAGAGGCTGCACAGGACCACCGGGCGGCCCTGCTCCGCGCTCTGGCGGGCGAGGACACCCTGGACCAGTCCCGCGAAGTGCTCGGCGTGGACGTGCGCACGCTCCCGCGCGCGCTCCGGCTGATAGGGGAGCTTGTCCGCCAAATCTCCCCGGGGGTCGGTCACGCGCCATAACCGGAGGCCGCCGGGGAAGTGACGCTTGTGGAACTCGAGATACCACTCATCGCCGGGGTACCCGACGTCCCGGCTCCACACCTGGAGGCTCGTTTCGGGATCGCGGACGAAGGCCGCCGCATCCCCCGTGCCCCCGCGGGAGGCGACGCGGTAGGACACGTAGGGACTCCGCTCGCCGCGCCGGTAGAAGTGGCTGTCGGGGCCCACGACAGCGCGCAGCCTGGGGTAGTAGTCGCGGTACGCCGAGAGGGCGCGCCCCCCGCGCAGGAGGTGGACGTCGGTGAAGAAGTACCCCAGCCGGTGGGCGGCGAGGAACTCCTCGATCCCCCGGCGCCGGTACCGCACGTGGCCGCTGCGGGGGCCCACGGGCGGCGTCCACTCGTAGCGGGGCCGGTACGCGCACTCGGGGAGCCACAGGCCCCGCGGCGGCCGGCCGAAGTGACGCGTGTGGCTGGCGACGGCGACGCGGATCTGCAGGTCCACGCTCTCGTCACGGCTGAGCAGGGGGAGGTACGCGTGGGTCGCAGCCGTGGAAATGAGCTCGATGACCTCCCGGTCGGCCAGCCCCCGGAATGCCCCCAGCAGGTCGCCCCCGAGTTCTTCGAACTCCCTCCAGGTCTCCTGGTAGGTGCGGTGCCAGAAATCGCACAGGGCGGCCAGATGCTCCTCGCCCGTCCCCAGGAAGTGGCGTCGCGCTTCCTCGCAGGCCTCGAGCCGCTGCCGGAAGAAGGCCGCCATCTCGTCGCGGAAGGCCGTGCTGGCCAGCTGCTCGCACAGGATGGGGGAGAGGTTCAGCGTCACCCCCGCGGGGCATCCCTCGGCCTCGAGCCGCCGGAGGGCGCGCAGCAGGGGCAGGTAACACTCGAGGGCCACCTCGCAGAGCCAGTCGCTCCCGTGGGGCCACCGCCCGTGGTTCATGACGAACGGGAGGTGGGTGTGGAGCGTGAAAATGAGGTATCCGACCGGGTTCGCCGTGAGCTCGCTGTAGGAAGACACGCGTCCACCCCGGGGACCGGTCACGCTGCCAGAGACATGCGGGACGTCCGGCGACCGCCGCCGGCCTGATCCTGTCGACCTTCGCTATATTGTAGCAGAAATCCGGGTGTCAATCTTGATGCCGCGGCGCGCGAGGGCCACCAGCACGCGCTGGCGGAGGTCCGCTTCCACCGCGGCCTGGCGGCCGGGCCGGACCCTCACCGAGAGCTGGAGGACCACGCCGGTCTCCTTGAGGTCCACGGTCCCGTCCACGACGGGGTCCTCTTGGGCGTCGGGCGGACGGCTGGCGGCCCACTCGCGGCCCGCTTCCCTGAGGGCGTCGATCGCCTCGCTGAGGTCGGACCGGTACGGGACGGTCACCTGGACCACCGCCCTCCCGAAGTCCCGGCTGAGGTTTCCGATGCGGGCGATGGACCCGTTGGGGACCGTGAGCAGTTCTCCGTTGAATTTGCGGATCTGGGTGGTCCGCAGGGTCAGGCGCTCGACGGTTCCGACCTCCCCGTCGATCCTGACGAGGTCGCCCACCCGGAGGACTCCCTCCGAGAGGAGGAAGAACCCCGCCAGCATGTCGCGGATCAGGTACTGGGCGCCGAAGCCGAGCGCCAGCCCGATGACCCCGGCGCTGGCCACGATCGCCGTCACGTTGACGTGCATCACCTGGAGGATGAGGATCAGCGCCGTGATCCCGATCACGTAGCGGATCGCGCTCTCGACCACGGGCGTGAGGGTCCGCACTTCCGGCGGGCTGGGCTTGGCGGTGGCACGTTGCACGAGGGCGTGCGTCACGCGGATGGCCAGCCAGGCGGCGCCGACGATCGCGGCGAGGAGGAGGAGGGTTTCGATGGCCCGCGCAAGGCGCTCGGGGGTGAAGACGTCCTGCAGGACCCGCCGGAGAGCCTCTGTCAAGGCCATGGAGACACGCTCCTCGTCTGTGTCTCTTGGGGACGCATCGGCCGGGGGATCGTACGTCCCCCGCGGGCGAGAGTCCTCCCTCCCCGGCGGGCGTCCGTACGGTCCTCCCGGCGCCGGGTCGGCCGGTCAGGAGCGGCCAACGGAGAGCGTCGGGCCCGGGGCGGACCGGGCGTGGTAGCGAGGGACCGTGATCATGGGGGGGCGCTCGATCTCGCGGACCTCGACGAGGTCGAAGGAGGTCTCCTCGGATCGGGGGAGGCGGAGGGTCGTGTGCATCACGCCCGCAAGCGGCAGGTGCGCCCGGTCGCCTGCGCGCGCGAGGATCACCTGGGCGATGGCGAAGGCCATCGCGGACAGGGAGGCGAGCGGCCGATTCCTGTGGAGGCGCACCCCGAGGTCCACCTGGGCTATCTGGTCGAGGCCGAAGCGCTGGAGGATGTCGATGAGGAGCCCGACCTCCACCCCGTACCCCGTGAAGAAGGGGAGGCGCTCGAGGAGCGCCCGCCGCCCGGCGTACTCCCCGGCGAGGGGCTGGAACACCCCCGACAGCTCGGGGAAGAACGCGTTGAGCAGGGGGCGCGCGAGAAGCTCCGTGACCCGTCCCCCGCCGGTGTCGGCGTGGACCGGGCCCTCGCGGAGGGGACGCCGGTAGAACCCCTTGACGTAGCCGATGCGCGGAGAGCCGAGGAGGGGGCCCACCAGCCCGTAGACGAATCGGGGGTGGACGTTCCTGATGTCGGTGTCCAGCCACACGATGAGGTCGCCCCCGAGCACCTGGAGGCTCTTCCACAGGGCTTCCCCCTTGCCCTCGTAGGTGCCGAGCTCCGGCAGGATCGCGGCGTGGAGGTAGGTGGGGACGCCCAGCTGGCGCGCGACCTCGCGGGTCCGGTCGACCGATCCGCTGTCGATCACGACGATCTCGTCCAGGAGGGGGACCGCCTCCATCAGGGACCGCCGGAGCACGAGGATCTCGGGACCGATGGTGGGTTCCTCATTGAGGGTGGGGAGCCCGAGGCTGATGGTGACGCCCTGGGCGCGCTTAAGGGCTACCAGGCTCTCCAGGTCGGCGAAGTCCTGGGCCCTGAAGGTATTGGTGAGGATCCACCGGTCGACGTCTTCGCGCTGCACCGTGCATCTCCTCTGAGACCCCGGGGCGCTCAGGGGACTGGCCGTCCCTCCCCGATGAGGTGGGCCAGCAACGGGACAATCCGCCGCTCCATGATGCCGTTCCACGTGTAGGTCTCCAGCACCCGCTTGCGCAACCGGTACGTCCTGTCGTCCATGAGCGTGTGGATGATCTGCTGGGCGCAGGCTGCGGGAGGGAGGTCCAGGCTGAAGGTGTGGATGGTGTCCCCGCCCACCTCCCGGAACGCCCCCAGCTCGCTCGTGAACGCCGGCAGGCGGGCCAGTCCGGCCTCGAGGAGCGGCAGGCCGAACCCCTCCTCGCGACTGGGCAGGAGGAGCGCGTCGGCGAGCGCGTAGAGGTCGGCCATGACCCGGTCGGAGAGGAGGAGCCCTCGCCCCTCGGGTCCGGGGAGCTCCCCGCAGAAGACCACCTCTTCTTCGACGCCCAGGGCCCGCCTGAGGTCGCGGAGCTCGTCGAGGTACTGGTCGTTGCGGGGGTTGTGGGCTCCGGGAGGTCCGGTGACCAGGAGCCGGACGGCGAGCTCTCGTCGGACCATTTCGGCGACCACGTGGAGGGCGTATTCGATCTGCTTGCGGCGTGTGATGCGGACGGGCAACAGCAGGACCACCTGCTGGTCCCACAGGCGGAGCGCCTCGGCGATCCACCGGGCCGCCGGCGTCAGGTGGAGAAAGGCCGCGGGGTCCACCCCGTTGGGGATGACTTCGACCTCGGCAGGCCGGAAGCCCAGCGCCGCGCACAGCTGGCGCTGCCGCTCCCGGGACACGGCGACGTACGTTGCCCCCGGCAGGGGGGTGCTTAGGAGGCTCCAGGGCCTCCCGGGGTGGAGGTGGGGGCGGTACTGCGGGTTGGTCCAGGCCAGGTCGTGGCACCACGCGACGAATCGGACGGCCGGGCGACCCCCGGCGATCCGGTGGAGGGCGTCGGTGAGCGCCAGGTGCTTGTGGAGCGTCAGCGCGTTGTGGACGATGCACACGTCCATCCCGCCCAGGACCCGCTCGAGGGTCCGCCGCAGCTGCTCGGTGAGGGCGGCGTAGGCGGGGGTGACCCTCCCTTCTTCCAGCTCGTGGGACACGGCGAGGACGCGGCGGTGGCGCGTGTCGAGCAGGGGTAGCCAGTGGAGCCGGACCCGGCCTCCCAGGGGACCTCCCCGGCCGACCACGACGTGGACCTCGACCCCGCGGGCCGTGAGCAACTGGGCGTGGCGCGCCAGCACGCTCTCCACGCCGCCTACCACAGGGGGGCAGGTGTAGTGGAGGAGGGCGACCCGGGGGCGCGTGCGGCGGCGCATCAGCCTTCTGGTCCGGGGGCAGGCGACGGTCTACCCCGGGACGACCGACGGCGGAGGAGGCGCCGAAGGTACGCTGCCACCGCGCGGGCGTCCTCCGGGGGAAGCGTGTCCACGCGCCAGGCGATCTCCCGCGCCGCCTCCCCGTTCGTCAGCTCAGGGAGGGCAGGTATCGACTCCCCCGGGGCCTCGGAGGCGCGGGTCTTCCGGAGCTGGTCCATGAACTGGAGCACCTGGACTTTTGTTCGCAGCGGGAGGGCGAAACTCGTGACCTTGATGAACTCCCTGTCGCGCAAGAGGGCCCGGACGTCCAGGGCGCGGGGGGAGACCGGTTGCGGCTGGCGGCCCATCGGGACCCCTTTTCGACCGTTGGGAGCTGGTAAGAGGGAGGGTTCGGCCTCAGGATCGAGCCATCCTCCGGGACGGGGGGACCGAGGGGGCAGGGCGCACCCTGGCGAATTCACCGGCGATGCTTCGGCTCGACGACCCCGCCCTCCACGGCCGGTGTGATCCTTCCGGCATGCTCCAGGCCGCCCTGGCCTTTCCTCTGCAGGTCCAGGAAGGGTGGGAGATCGGGCGGACGACACCCCTCCCGGCCCTCGCGGGGACCCCGGCCCACCTCGTCCTCGCCGGGATGGGGGGGTCCGCCATCGGGGGCGATCTCCTGGCCGCGGTTCTGGGGCCCCGGTTGCGCATCCCCGTGGCGGTGGTTCGAGACTCCTCCCTCCCCCCATACGTGAACTCGCGCTCGGTGGTCGTCGCCACCAGTTACTCCGGGGAGACGGAGGAAACCCTTGCCGTCGCCCAGCAGGCCGTCCGCACGGGCGCCACCCTCGTGGTGGTCGCTGGAGGAGGACGGCTGGCCGAGCTGGGGAGCCGGGAGGGGCACGTCATCCGCGTGCCCCCCGCGGTCGCTCCTCGGGCGGCCTTGGGCTACCTCATGACGCCCGTCCTGGCGGCGGTCGAGCGGTGGGGCCTCACGGACGGCGCGGCCGCGGAGGTGGAGGAGGCCGTGCGGGTCCTGGGCGAGGTGGTCCGGGAGGCAGGCCCCGGGGTCCCCACACCCGAGAACCCCGCGAAGCGGCTCGCCGAGTCGCTCGCGGATCGGTTCCCCCTCGTCTACGCGGGGTCCCCCGCTGTGGAGCCCGCAGCGCGCCGGTGGAAGTGCCAGATCAACGAGAACAGCAAGATGCTGGCGGCCTGGAACGTCTTCCCGGAACTCACCCACAACGAAACGGTGGGGTGGGGCGCGCCCGCCCGCGTGGCGGCTCTGACCGCCGTCGTGGTCCTCCTGGCCGGCGATGAATCGGCCCAGGACCTCCGGCGCATTGCGGCCACCCGGGAGGTGTTCTCCGGCAGGGCGGGGGTGGTGCACGAGGAGCGCGGCCGCGGGACGACGCGGCTGGCCCGGTTGCTCTCCCTCGTCCTCCTGGGGGACCTGACCAGCATCTACCTCGCCTACCTCCGGGGGATCGACCCGACCCCCGTGGACGCCATCGACGCGGTGAAGAGGAGGACGCGCGAGACGGCGTGACGCCCCGGGCTGGAGGGAGCGGAGAAGAACGGGGGAATTTGTAGTACAATAGCAGGCGGCAAGGGGACAAAACGGCGGAAACTCCCTGGGCGCCGGGTGCGGCGCGGAGACTGGTCCGCCGTAAGGGAGGAGACAATGGCCAAGGTCAGGCTCGAACACGTCACGAAGAAGTTTGGAAACGTGGTCGCGGTCAACGACGTGACCCTGGACATTCCGGACCAGCAGTTCACGGTGCTCGTCGGCCCCTCGGGGTGCGGCAAGACCACATGCCTCCGCCTCATCGCGGGGCTGGAGGAGGCCACCTCGGGCAACATCTACATCGGCGACCGGATCGTCAACGACGTGGCGCCGAAGGACCGCGACATCGCCATGGTCTTCCAGAACTACGCCCTGTACCCCCACATGACGGTCTACGACAACATGGCGTTCGGCCTCCGCCTCCGGAAGTACCCGCGGGCGGAGATCGACCGGCGCGTGAAGGAAGCCGCCGAGATGCTGGGGATCCAGGACCTGCTCAACCGCAAGCCCAAGCAGCTCTCGGGCGGCCAGCGGCAGCGGGTGGCGCTGGGGCGTGCTATCGTCCGGGAGCCCCAGGTCTTCCTCATGGACGAGCCTCTCAGCAACCTGGACGCGAAGCTCCGCGTGCAGACGCGCGCCGAGATCAAGAAGCTCCACGCGCGACTCCAGACGACGACCATTTACGTCACCCACGACCAGGTCGAGGCGATGACCATGGGCGACAGGATCGTGGTGATGAAGGACGGCGTCGTCCAGCAGGTGGACACCCCGCTCAATCTCTACGAGAAACCCGCCAACCTCTTCGTGGCGGGGTTCATCGGGTCCCCGGCGATGAACTTCGTGGAGGTGAAGCTCGCGAAACAAGACGGCAAGATCATCGTCGACGGCGGGGTCTTCCACGCGGAGGTCCCGCCGGAGTACGTTCCCAAGCTCGCCGACTGGGTGGGGCGGTCCGTGATCTTCGGCATCCGGCCCGAGGACATCTACGATCGGGCCTTCTCGCCGATCTCGGACGGGGCGGTGCTCCGGGCCACGGTGGACGTCCACGAGCCCCTCGGGTCCGACGTGATCCTGTACCTTAGCGCCGGAGACCACAGCATTGTGGCCCGGGTGGACGCGCGCACGCAGGCCCGGATGGGTCAGGCGGCGGAAGTCGTCATGGACATGAAGAAGATGCACGTCTTCAACCCTGAGACCCACATGGCGATCCTGTAGGGGCGCGCGGGGTGCTCCCCAGGGAGGGGAGGGGCAGCCCTCCCCTCCTATTTTTGCGGCGTCTGGGGGGGAGAGCCCGGGGGTGTCGTGAAGGAGCGCTCGGCGTACTCCAGGAACGGCTGGAGCAGCCGCGTGAACTCCATCGGGAAGACGAACTTCGTCGCGGGGCTGGCGCCCAGCGCTTTGAGCGCCTCCAGGTACTGCAGGCTCATGGTGTTCGTGTCCACGGTCCGGGCGACGCTGAAGATCTTGTCGAGGGCGAGGGCGAACCCCTCGGCCCTCAGGATCGCCGCCTGCCGGTCGCCCTCGGCCTTGAGGATCGCGGCCTGCTTTTCCCCCTCGGCGATGGTGATGGCGGCCTGCCGTTTGCCCTCCGCTTCGGTGACGAGGGCGCGGCGGCTCCGCTCGGCCGACATCTGCCGGGTCATCGCCTCCTGGACGTCCTTGGGCGGCGTGATCTCCCGGATCTCCACGGTGGTGACCTTGACGCCCCACCGTTCGGTCACCTCGTCGAGCTTGGCCCGGAGGATCTGGTTGATCTCCTCCCGTTTGGCCAGGACGTCGTCGAGGATGATGTCGCCGATCACCGCGCGGAGGCCCGTGGTCGCGATGCCCTGGGCGGCGCCGGCGAAGTTGCCGACCTGGACGACGCTGAGGACGGGGTCGATGACCTTCCAGTAGATGAGGAAGTCGATGGAGATCGGCGCGTTGTCTTTCGTGATGCAGGTTTGGGCCGGGATCTCCAGGAACACCTCGCGGAGGTCGACCCACACGGCCTTGTCCACGATGGGGATCAGGTACACGACCCCGGGCCCTTTCTGCCCGATGCAGCGGCCGAGCCGGAACACCACCAGACGCTGGTACTCGCGGACGACCTTGATCCCGTTCCACAAGATGAGTCCGGCCGCGATGACAATGCCGAGGATGACTGGGACCATGGCTCATCCCCCCTGTCCCCCGGACCCTTCGCCGCGGTGAACCGGGCACCTGCTTCCACCGGAGGCGGTCTCCCGCCCCGTGCGCCGGTCCTCCCCTCATGCGGGAGGGGAGACGGCGTGGGCGACGCGAAGCCTAAGGGGCAGATCACCGTGGGAGGAGGGCATGCGCGCGGGGCTCACTCCGGGATTGACGGGCGAGGTCCGGCTGACCGTGACCGAGACGATGGTGGCCCGATTCGACGAGCTGGGGATGGTTCACCCCGTCTACGCGACGTGGATGATGGTCAAGCACATGGAGGAGGCCAGCCGGAAGGTGATCCTCCCTTTCTTGGAGGAGGACGAGGAGGCGGTGGGGTACGCCATCGAGGTCATCCACCTCGAGCCCACGCCCGTGGGCATGACCGTCCTCGCCCGGGCGGTCCTGGACCGCGTGGAGGGCCGGCGGATCCACTGCCGCCTGGAGGCGTTCAACGAGCGCGCCCGGATCGGCGAGGGGCGCAACGTGCAGGTCGTCGTGTCCCGGGCGCGCCTGCGGGAGAAATTCCGGGAGATCGGCGCCGTCGACTAGGGAGCCAGAGCCCTCAGGGCGACGGGGGCGAGGGCCGGTCGCCCGGGGAAGGCTTCTCCCGCCTCTGGCGGAGGCGTGTCCGCTCCCGCGCCGCCAGCGCGAACTGGTACTCTTCCAGCAACGCGTACTCCTCGGCGGATTTCAGGATGGCCACCTGGTCGGCCTCCCAGGGGCGCGGGAGGGAACGCCACACCGGGTACCCCTGCTGGCGCCGGTACCACACGTAGTACCCGAGGCAGAGGAGCACCCACGCCGGGCCGGCGATCCGGCCGATCTGGTGGGTCAGGATCACCTCGAAGAGGATGAGGGACACCCCCCCGATGCCGAGGAAGGCCAGCACCGGGACGCTGATCTCCTCCCCCCGGTGGCGCCACGTGACGTTGAGGGGCACCCGGTAGGGGCGCGGGGTCACGGGGTCGACGAACCGGAGCCGCACGAGGGAGATGAAGACGAGGAGGTACGCCAGAGTGGCACCGAAGGCGTACATGTTGCCGAGGGTGTCCAGCGCTTGCGGGGTGAGGAACGACAGCAGCGCTTCGAGGATCGCCATGCCCGAGAATACGATGATGGTCCGGTACGGCGTGCGGTACCTAGGGTGCACGGCGTCCATCCAGCGGCTGGCGAGGCCGAGCTCGCTCATGGAGAAGGTCAGGCGCGAGCTCCCCATGACCCCAGTGTTGGCCGAGATGAGCAGGATCGTCCCCCCGAGCACGGCCGCGAACGGGCCCGCGACGATGCCGATGAGGGGGATGTGGTGGGCCAGCAGCGCCACGGGGTCTCCCTGGTGCGCGGCGATCTCCTGCCACGGCAGCATGCCGATCCCGAGGACGGAGAAGGCCAGGGCGAACAGCAGCACGCTGAAGATGAGCCCGAGGGACGTCCGGGGGATCACCGTGGCCGGCCGGCGCGTCTCCTGGGCCGCCTGGGAGATGGACTCAAGGCCTACGTAGGAAATGATGGCCAGCGACGAGCCGTACATGAACCTGGGGAAGCTGGGCTGCTGGGTGAGGAATTGGTGGACCAGCAGCTCGGGCTTCCACGCGAAGAGGAACCCCAGGACGATGACGGAGGATTCCGTCACCATGTCGATCGCGCCGATGACCTCGTTGAGCAGCGACGACTCGCGGACGCCGCGGATGTTGAGCCAGATGAGGAAGAGGATGAGGAGGACTGTTTCCGCGGCCCAGATGGGGTTGATGTGCCGGAAGGGCCCAATGTTCATCGCGTATTCGCGGAAGGCGGGGATGAAGAAGTTGATGTACCCGGCCGAGGCGGCGGCGAACAGGGCGATGTCGATGGTGTAGTCGAGGAGGAGCGCGGCCCCGGCGATGAACCCCCAGAAGTCGCCCAACCCTCGGGCGGTATAGTACTGGCCGCCGCCCGCCACCGGATAGGCGCTCGCGAGCTCCGTGTAGGCCAGGCCTATGAGGACGTAGACGCAGCCTGCGACAGCGAAAGCCAGCGGCGCGAGCCCCTCCGCGGCCGCGACGACGATGCCGAGGGCGGCGTAGATGTCCGCCCCCACGTCGGCGTACCCCCACATGAAGGAGCCCCACACGCCGATGTCCCGGCGCAGGTGGGCCCCTGCGGCGGAAGGGGTCGATCCCCCCGGGGGGGAGAGGTGGTGCTCCATAGGCCTCCTGGGACTCTACCAGGCGGCCGCTCAGGGCGGGCTCAAGGATCCGCCCGTCGCGCTCAAGATTTCCTCAAAACCTACTCGGGGGCGGTGAAGCGGTACCCCACGCCGGGTTCCGTGAGAATGTAGCGGGGTTGAGCGGGGTCAGGTTCGATCTTGCGGCGGAGCTGGTTCACGAGGACGTGGATGTAGTGGAGCTCCGCCGCGTACTCCGGTCCCCACACCACGGAGAGGAGCGCCCGGTGGGTGACGACGCGCCCCATGTGCTGGGCAAGGTACTTCAGGGCCTCGTACTCCTTGGGCGTGAGGTGGACCTGCGCTCCGTCCCGGAGGACGAGGCGGCGGTCCAGGTCCACGACGAGACCCCCCGCCCGGATGACGGGTCCCGTCCGGCTTCGTGCCGCGTGCCGGAGGGCGACGCGGAGGCGGGCGAGGAGCTCTGCGGTTCCGAAGGGCTTGGTGAGGTAGTCGTCGGCGCCCAGGTCCAGGGCGCTCACCTTTGTCCGCTCCTCCCCCCGGGCGGAGAGCACGATGATGGGGGCCTCGAGACGCTCCCGGAGCTGCCGGCACACCTCGAGGCCGTCGATGTCCGGGAGCATGAGGTCGAGGAGCACCACGTCGGGAACGGATCGGCCGACCGCCTCGAGAGCCTCCCGCCCGGACTCAGCGGCCTCCACCGTATATCCGTTCGTCTCGAGGGTCCTCCGGAGCAGGCGGAGGATGTGCACTTCATCGTCCACCACGAGGACGCGCGCTCCGTTCATGCGGGTGACGCAGCGAGCGCCGGCGGCTGGGCGAGGGGCAGGAACACCGCAAAGACCGCGCCGGGCTGCCCGGGGTTCTCCACGACGATGCGGCCTCCGTGGGCTTCGAGGAGCCCCCTGCAGATGGCCAGGCCCAGGCCGGTCCCCGTGCGGGGACGGCCGATCCGGTAGAATTTCGAGAAGATCCGCTCGGCCTCGGACACGGGGATCCCGGGGCCCTGGTCGCGCACCCGGATGACGAAGCTGTCGCCTTCCACCCCGCCGGTCACCTGGATCTCGGTCCCCGGGGCGGAGTACTTGGCCGCGTTGTCCAGGAGGTTCGTCAGGACCTGCTGGATCTGGACGTAGTCCACGTACAGGGCCCGGTCGCCCTCGGAGAGCAGAACCGTGACTCGGTGGTCCTGGAGCCGGGGAGCCGCCCGGTGAACGGTGTCCCTCACCAGTTCGCCCACTTCGTACCACTGCCGGTCGGGCCGGAGGGCTCCCGCCTCGATGCGGGAGAGATCCAGGAGGTTGTCAATGAGGCGCGTGAGGCGGTCCACCTCGTCGTTGGCGGTGCTGAGCACGTCCTTCTGGGCGGCAGGGTCCCAGGACACGCCGTCCTGCAGGAGGGCGGTGATGGCGGTCTTAATGGCCGCCAGCGGGGTGCGGAGGTCGTGGGAGACCGTCCCGAGCAGGGCGTTCTTCAGCTCGTCGGAACGCCGGAGCACCTCCGCCTGGGAGGCCTCCTCCTGCAGACGCCGGCGGTCCAGGGCGACGGCCGCCGCGGCGGCGAAGGTGTGGAGGAAGGTGTGCTCTGCCGCGGGAAGCACCTGGCCGTCCCGCGGGCCGACCCGGAGGACGCCGACGCTTCGAGCCCCCAACCGCATGGGCACGTACAGGATGGCCCCGTGGGGAACGGGCGTCTTGTGGCGCCACACGTAGGCTGCGATGCCGTCTTCCTCCCGGGTCAGGGTGCAGTCGGCGGGTCCCGGCGCGTGGGCCCGCACGGTCAGGGCCCCTACCGCGTCGGGGAGGAGAAGGGCGCAGTGCTCCACGGCGAAGATCTCGGCCGTGAGGGCTGTCACGGCTTGGAGGGCCGCGTCGATGCCGGGCGCCTCGGCGATCGCATCGCTCAGCCGGAGAAGAGCCTGGGACTGCCGGGCCCGTCCCTCGGCCTCATGGGTGCGGGCCCGCGCGTGGGCGGCCAGACGGCTCGTGGCGATGGCGACGGCCAGGAACACAGCGAGGGAAGCCACGTCGGAGGGGCCTTGGAGGGCCAGGGAGAACCGCGGGGGCATGAAGAGGTAGTCGAGGGCGAGGACGGCCAGCACGCTCCCGGCGATCGCCGGCCCCATCCCCCACAGGAGCGCGGCGCAGAACACGCCCAGCAGGTAGATCAGGGCGATGGGGGCCACCGCCAGCGTCGCGCGGGCTCCCCACAGGGCCAGCGTGACGGCGGCCACCCCCGCGAGGGTCCCGAGGTATCCGGAGAGGGTCGACGCCATGGGCCTCGCCCGCGTGCCGGAAGAACTCCACCAGTCCATTATCCTCTCACATACTCTGCGGAGACGCGCTAGGCGCGGAGGGCGCCCAGGTCGATCCGGCGCTGGACAAAGTTCACGTAGACTTCCCCGCGGCGGAAGAAGGCATTGTCCAGCACAGCCAGGTGGAAGGGGATCGTCGTGGGGATCCCGGTGATCTCAAACTCGGCCAGCGCGCGCTGCATGCGCCGGAGCGCTTCGTCGCGGTCCCGCCCCCACGCGATGACTTTGGCGATCAACGAGTCGTAGTAGGGGGGCATGACGTACCCGGGGTAGGCGTGGGTGTCCACGCGGATCCCTGGGCCACCGGGGGGCAGGAAGGTGTTGATGGGGCCGGGGACGGGCAGGAAGTCGCGGCTGGGGTCTTCGGCCGTGATCCGGCACTCGAGGGCGTGTCCGCGGGGTTCGATCTCGCGCGGCAGGTCGAGCCGCTCCCCGGCGGCGATGCGGATCTGCGCCTTGACCAGGTCGATCCCCGTCACCGCCTCGGTGACGGGGTGCTCCACCTGGATGCGGGTGTTCATCTCCATGAAGTAGAAGCGCTCCTCGCCCTCCACGAGGAACTCCACGGTGCCCGCGTTGACGTAGCCGACCGCCTCGGCGGCGCGCACAGCCGCCCGGAGGAGCGCGCGGCGGAGCCGCGGCGGGAGCCCGGCCGCCGGAGCCTCCTCGATGAGCTTCTGGTGTCGGCGCTGGACCGAGCAGTCGCGCTCCCCGACCGCGACGACCGTGCCGTGGGTATCGGCGAGGATCTGGACCTCCACGTGGCGCGGTTCCTCCAGGTACTTCTCCAGGTAGAGGGCTCCGTTCCCGAAGGCGGCTTCCGCCTCCGCCTGGGCGGTGCCCAGGGCAGAGCGCAGGTCCTGCGGGGTGTGGACCACCCGCATCCCTCGTCCGCCCCCGCCCGCGGCCGCCTTGATCACCAGGGGGAATCCGATCTCGCGCGCTACCGCGAGGGCGCTGGCCTCGTCGCGGACGGGCCCGGGGCTTCCGGGCACGACGGGGATCCCCGCCCTCCGCATCACCTGACGGGCTACGGCCTTGTCGCCCATCTGCTGGATCACGGCGGCCGGCGGACCGATGAAGGTGAGATGGCAGTCCTCGCAGATCTCGGCGAACCGCGGATCCTCCGCCAGGAAACCGTACCCCGGGTGGATGGCGTCCACCCCGAGGACCTCGGCCGTGCTGATGATGTTGGGGATGTTCAGGTAGCTGTCGCGGGAGGGCGCGGGGCCGATGCAGAAGGCCTCGTCCGCCATCCGCACGTGGAGGGCGGTCCGGTCGGCCTCCGAGTAGACGGCGACGGTCCGGATGCCCAGTTCCCGGCAGGCGCGGATCACGCGGATGGCGATCTCGCCTCGGTTAGCCACGAGGATCTTGGAGAACATCGACGCCTTTCAGGGGGAGGCCGAGGGGTCCACGAGGAACAGCGGCTGGCCGTACTCCACGGGCGTCCCGTTCTCCACGAGGACGCGCACGATCCGTCCCGCCACGTCGCTCGTGATCTCGTTGAACAACTTCATCGCCTCGAGGATGCACACCGTCTGGCCCACGTGCACCATGTCTCCCTCCGAGACGAAGGGAGGCGCGTCCGGCTTGGAGGACCGGTAGAAAGTCCCCACCATGGGGGCGACGATGGGCACGTACTGAGCCTCGGGGGCGGGGGCGGTCTCGCGCTCGACCGCGGCCTGGCCCTCGCGGCGCAGAGGGTCCTCTCTCTCGGCGGAGGCCGGGCCGGCCCGCCCCTTCCTGATCCGGACCTTGACGTGGGGAGCCTCGACGAAGAGTTCCGTGATGTCCGCCTCCGCCGCGAGGCGGATGAGAGCGCGGATTTCGTCCAGGTCCAGCCGCCCCTCCGGGGTCATGCCCCTGGGCCTCCGGGCACAGGCGTGTCGCCGAGCCTCTCGCCTTCCGTCTCCCCGGGGAGTTCCTGGAACCGCCCGATGCGCCGGTACTTGGCGTACCGGGCGGCCAGCAACTCCTCCCCAGCCCGGCCGGCGAGCCGCGCGAGGTGCCGACGCACCGCCTCGGCCACCGCGGCGACCGCGGCCTCGGGGTGCACGTGCGCCCCGCCGGGGGGCTCGGGGATGATCTCGTCGACGAGCCCCAGGGCGTGGAGGTCGTGGGCCGTAATCCGTAGCGCCCGCGCCGCATCGCGGCTCCGGGCGCCGTCCCTCCAGAGGATCGCCGCGCAGCCCTCCGGGGAGATGACCGAGTACACGCTGTGCTGGAGCATCAGGACGACGTCCCCCACGCCGATGGCCAGGGCCCCTCCGCTCCCGCCCTCGCCGGTGACGACGGCGACGATGGGCGCGCGGAGCCGGGTCATCTCCAGGAGGCAGCGGGCGATGGCTTCGCTCTGGCCGCGCTCCTCGGCCTCCTTGCCGGGAAAGGCTCCGGGCGTGTCGATCAGGCTCACGACGGCCCCGCCGAGTTTCTCCGCGAGACGCATGACGCGGAGGGCCTTGCGGTATCCTTCAGGACCCGGCATGCCGAAGTTCCGGGCGATGTTCTCGCGCGTGTCCCGCCCCTTGGCGTGGCCCACGATGGCCACGGGCCGCCCATCGACCAGGCCGAGGCCGGCCACGATGGCCGGGTCGTCGCGGAAGGCCCGGTCGCCCCGGAGTTCGACGAACTCGGTGGCGAGGGCGGCGATGTAGGCGTCGATCCGGGGACGCCCGGGGTGGCGTGCGAGCTGGACGGTCTGCCAGGGCGAAGGGTTCCGGGCAATCGCCTCCCGCAGCTCGGCGGCGCGTGTTTCGAGGACCCGGATCTGGTCCAGGAGGTCCACAGGCTGAGTGGCCCCGATGCGGCGCAGCTCGCCGATCTGGAGCTCCACCTGGGCGAGCTCTCTTGCCAACACCTCCTCGGAGTCTCCAGGCTCAGGCGGGCGCGTGCTCATCGATGGGAGTGAGGGCGGGGCGCTCTCCCGGGGCCTGACCGGGGGAGGGAGACGTCCAGGGAGCTTCCCGGGGCGCGCCCCCGATCCTAAGGAGCCTGCCCAGGGTGGGCCGTACCTCCGTGCGCGGCACGATCCCGTCGACCAGCCCATGCTCCAAGAGGAACTCGGCCGTCTGGAATCCCTCGGGCAGTCTCTGGCGGATCGTCTGCTCGATGACCCGCCGTCCGGCGAACCCGATGAGCGCGCCCGGCTCCGCCAGGACGACATCGCTCTGGAAGGCGAAGCTCGCGGCCACCCCTCCCGTCGTGGGGTCGCAGAGGACGGTCACGTACAGGACCCCGGCGTCGTGGAGACGGCCCAGGGCTGCGCTCACCTTCGCCATCTGGAGGAGGGAGAGAGTCCCCTCCTGCATCCGCGCTCCTCCCGAGGCCGTGAAGAGGATGAGGGGGCACCGCAGTGCCGCCGCGCGCTCGGCGCTCCGGGCCACTTTTTCTCCCACGACCGACCCCATGCTCCCGCCCAGGAACTCGAACTCCATGGCGCCGATCACCGTGCGGCGCCCCTCGATCGTCCCCACCCCGGTGACGATGGCTTCGGGCAGGCCCGTCCGTCGCCGCGCCTCTTCGAGGCGCAGGGGGTAGGGTCTTTCGTCGACGAACTCCAGGGGGTCCTCGGGGAGGAGCCCGGCGTCGGTCTCGTGGAAGGAGCCGGCGTCGAGGACGAGCTGAAGACGCTCTCGGGCCGAGAGGCGGTGGTGGTAGCCGCACCGGGGACACACGCGCAGGTTGCGTTCCAGCTCTTTTCGATAGACGAAATTCGCGCACCGGGGGCACTTGGTCCACAGGCCGGCCGGGATGTCCCGGCGTTCTGTCGGTGCGGGTCGTGGGCGTGCAAACCAGTCGAACATCGAAGGTCGCATGAGATGCCACGATTATACCCCACCCCGGGGGCACCGGCAAACGAGATGCTCGGGGATGTTATAATTAGGGCACGCTGGGCAAGGCAAGGAGGGGTTTCCATGTCGACACACGCGCCTGCCGCGTCCCCCCGGGGGAGGCCCGGCTTCACGGCCACGGTGGCGCTCGTCTTGATGGTGGTGCTCGGCGGCGGCGTGTTGGGGGGGATCGTTCTCCCGCAGTACTTCAACATCCGGCCGGTGTTCTCGCTCCCGCAGCCCTCTCCTCCGACTCCCGCCGTGGTGCCGACTCCGCCCGTCTCGCGCGCGCCTTCGCCGGGGCCCCTGGGGATGACCCCGGAGGAGGCGGTCATCATCAACGTGGTGAAGAAGGTGCGGCCCTCGGTGGTGAACATCAACACGGAGTCCCAGGTGGAGACCATCTTCGGCGTGTTCCCCCAGCAGGGCGCGGGCTCCGGGGTGATCGTGCGTCCTGACGGCTACATCTTGACCAACAACCACGTCGTCCAGGGCGCGACCACCATCAAGGTGACGCTCCTTGGAGGGAAGGTCCTGTCGGGCAGGATCGTGGGCACCGACCCCCTCGCCGACCTGGCGGTGATTAAGGTCTCCTCGCCCGAGCCCCTGCCGGCGGCGGAGCTCGGGCGAAGCGGGGACCTGCAGGTGGGGCAGCTCGCGATCGCCATCGGTAATCCCTTCGGGCTCGGCAGTACTGTGACGACGGGCGTGATCAGCGCGCTCAACCGCAACATCCAGCTCCCCAACCTCATCGTCGAGAACCTGATCCAGACCTCCGCCGCCATCAACCCCGGGAACAGCGGCGGTGCCCTCGTGGACAGCTCGGGCAGGGTGATCGGGATCAACACGGCCATCATCCCGAACGCCCAGGGGATCGGGTTCGCGATCCCGAGCGACGTGGCTCGCGTGGAGATGAACCAGCTCATCGCGCAAGGCCGCGTGATCCGCCCCTGGGTGGGGATCGTCTACGGCGGCGAGGTGGACCCGCAGACCGCCCAGTTGTACAACCTCGGGACGGACCACGGGGTCATCGTCAGGCAGGTGGAGCCGTCCTCGCCGGCGGCGCGCGCCGGCATCCAGCCGGGGGACATCATCACGGCCGTGAACAGCGACCGCATCGACAGCTGGAACGATTTCGTCCGGGACGTGGTGACCAAGCGGATCGGCGAGACTATTACGCTCACCGTGGTGCGGGACGGCGCCACGCGCCAGGTGAGGGTGGTCTTGGCCGAGCGGCCCGCGGAGCTGCGGTAGCGTCCCGTGGAACAGACCCTCCTGCTGGACCTTGTGAAGGTGACGGAGGCCGCGGCGATCGCCGCCGCCCGCCACATGGGGGAAGGGGACACCCGCCAGATCGACCAGGCGGCTGTGAGCGCCATGCGGCAGCACCTCGCGGCCCTCCCGATCCGCGGCCGCATCGTCATCGGGGAGGGGGAGCGGGACCAGGCTCCCATGTTGTACATCGGGGAAGAGGTGGGGAACGGCGACGGGCTGGCCGTCGACATCGCCGCCGACCCTGTGGAGGGGACGAACCTGGTGGCCAAAGGGCTGCCGAACGCCATTGCCGTCTTGGCGGTCAGCGAGCGAGGCGGGATCCTCCACGCGCCGGACATCTACATGGAGAAGCTCATCGTCCCCCCGCAGGCGGCCGGAAAGGTGGACCTGCGGTGGCCTCCCGAGCGGAACCTGGAAGTCCTCGCCGAGGCGCTGCGTCGGCGGGTCAATGACATCACCGTGGTCATCCTCGACCGCCCCCGCCATGCGGACCTGATCGCGGCGGTGCGGCGCGCGGGGGCGCGGATCAAGCTGATTTCCGACGGGGACGTGGCCCCCGCGATCTCCGTGGCGGTGTCCGGTCCGGGGGTCCACGCCGTGATGGGGATCGGGGGAGCGCCTGAAGGCGTCCTGGCCGCCGCCGCGTTGCGGTGCCTGGGAGGCGAAATTCAGGCCCGCATGTGGTACCGCAATGACGGGGAGCGCCAGCGGGCGATAGAGATGGGGCTGAGCGATCCGGACCGCATCTTTCGGACGGAGGACTTGGTCTCCGGCCGAAACCTGGTCTTCGCGGCCACGGGGATCACGGACGGCGAGTTGTTCCGCGGCGTCAGGCCCTTCGGCGGAGGGGTGAGGACGCACTCCCTGGTCATGACCCTCCAGCACCGGCAGATCCGCTTCGTCGACTCGATCTACATCCACGACATGGCGCGGGTCGGCGTGGTGCGCCTGTAGCGTGGTCACCTGGGAACTGCGCCGAGTGCTCCAGGAGGCGCTCGGACGGGCGGTGGCTGCGGGGGACCTGCCTCCGGTCCCGGGGCCGCTCCCCGCCTTCGAGGTGGAGCCCCCCCGGGATCCGCGGCACGGCGACTACGCCACGAACCTGGCGCTGGTGTTGGGGGGGCGGCTCGGGCGATCCCCCCGGGACGTGGGGAGCGCCATTCTGCGCCACCTCCCCGTGCCGTCCTCCGAGCTCGCCGCGGTGGAGCTCGCGGGCCCGGGCTTCCTGAACATGAGCCTGGCCCCGGCGCTGGTCCACCGCTGGCTGCGCAGGGTGCACGCCGAGGACACCCGGTTCGGCCGGACGGACATCGGGAGGGGCCTCCGCGTCCTCGTGGAGTACGTGAGCGCCAACCCGACGGGCCCCCTGCACGTGGGGGCGGGCCGCAACGGGGCCGTGGGGGAGACCATCGCCCGCCTCCTCGAGGCCCTGGGCTACTCCGTGTCGCGCGAGTACTACGTGAACGACTACGGCGGGCAGGTGGAGCTCCTCGCCCGATCGGTCGAGGCGCGGTACCTGGAGCTCCTGGGCCGCCCTGCGGAGTTCCCCGCGGACGGGTACCAGGGGGAGTACGTCCGGGACGTCGCGGAGAGGATCCTGGACGAGGAGGGGCCCGCGCTCGCCGACCTGGCTCCCCCGGAACGCCTGGCCCGGATCCAGGAGCGGGCGGTGGCGCTCCTCCTGGCGGAGATCCGGGACACCTTGGAACGCTTCGGCATCGTCTTCGACACGTGGTTCAGCGAGCGGTCGCTCCACGAGGCCGGAGCGGTGCGGGAGTGCCTGGAGGAACTCCGGCGCCGGGACCTCGTGTACGAGCGCGAGGGGGCCCTGTGGTTTCGGGCGACCCAGTTTGGAGACGACAAGGACCGGGTGATCATCCGCAGCGACGGGCGGCCGACGTACTTCGCGGCCGACATCCCCTACCACCTGAACAAGTACGCGCGAGGCTTCGACCACCTCATCGACGTGTGGGGAGTGGACCACATCGGCGATATCGCGAGGGTCAAGGGCGGTCTCCAGGCTCTCGGCAAGGACCCGTCCACGCTGGAGATCATCATCTACCAGCACGTTCGGCTCAGGAACGAGGGCGAGGTCGTGCGGATGAGCAAGCGGAGCGGGGAGTTCGTCACGCTGCGCGACGTGATCGAGACGGTGGGGCGCGACGCCGCGCGCTTCTTCTTCACCATGGTCAGCCCTGCCGTGCCCATGGATTTCGACTTCGCCCTGGCGCGGCGGCAGTCCGCCGACAATCCCGTGTACTACGTCCAGTACGCCCACGCGCGGATCTGCAGCATCCTCCGCGAGGCCGAGCGCCTCGGCGTGCCCTTCCCCGATCCCGGCACGACGGACCTGACGCCCCTGCAAGCACCCGAGGAGTGGGTGCTGGCCAAGTGCACCATCGCCTTCCCGGAGGTGGTGTATGCCGCCGGGACCCGGCGCGAGCCTCACCGCCTGTGCGCCTACGCGCGGGAGCTGGCCGAGGCTTTCCACGTCTTCTACGGCCGGTGCCGGGTCCTGACCGACGACGGCCCCCTCACGGCGGCGCGGTTGGTGCTCGTCGACGCTGCCCGGAGGGTGTTGCGCAACACCCTCACCCTCGTCGGGGTGCAGGCGGTGGAGCGGATGTAGGGAGGTCCCCCCTCGCCGGGAGGGCCTCCCCGGGGGTACAATAGGTGACGGGAGGAGGCAGGAGACGGTCAGGGCGCGGCGAATACCGCGCGCAAGGTTGAAAGGTTGCCCCGCATTCTGCATGATCCAGACTGCCCCCGGTTCCGCCGACTGCGGTCGAGGGAGCGCTTGACGCTACGGAGGCCCCGAGAGCGAGTCCGAGCCCGCCGGAGTGAGTCTGTCTTGGAGTGATGTGCGCCCCCGCACATCCCGACGGCCCCTGCCCACCCGGCCGGTCTTCGAGCGGGCGGGGTGCGGAGCCCGTCAATGGAGGAGGTCAGGGAATGAACCGAGCGGTTCGGCCGGTGCTCATCCCCGCGATTGTCGCGGTAGCGCTATCGGTCGCCGTCCTGCCCGCCGCGGCGGCTTTGTTCACCGACATTCAGGGGACCCCCTACGAACGGGCCATTGAGAAGCTCGCGGTCACGGGCATCTTGGGAGGATTCCCGGACGGGACCTTTAGGCCGGGCCAACCCGTCACGCGCCTGGAGACCGTCGCGGCACTCGCCAAGGGCCTGGACGTGAAGGGGAGCGGGACGATCCCGGCCTACAAGGACCTCAACGAGATCCCTGAAGAGGTGCGCCCCGCCATCGCGGCCCTCCTGAACACGGGAGCCGCCTCCCAGCAGAAGGCGGAGGTGAAGAAGGGCGACATCCTCTACGCCCTGTCCACGGACAAAGCGGTGTACGGCCTCGACGATCCGGTGGACTTGACCTTCACGGTCACCAACACTGGCAAGGAGGACGTCCAGTTCCCCTTTGCCACGACGCAGCAGTACGACTTCATCGTCAAGCGCGGAGACACCGAGGTCGCCCGGTGGTCGCTCGGGCAGACGTTTGTGCAGGAGCCCTCGGATTTTGCCCTGACGCTCGCTCCCGGCAAGACCTGGACCTTCACGACGCGCTGGCTGCAGAAGGACCAGGACAGCCGTCCGGTGCCCCCGGGGACGTATGAGATCATGGCGGTCCTCACGGTGAAGGGGACGCCGGTCACGGTCGGGCTGACCTTCCAGAAGGGACTCCTGACCACCTTCCCCGACAACACCTTCCGGCCGAACGCCCAGGTCAGCCGCGCCGAGTTCGCCGCGCTGCTCGTGCGCGCCATGGGGCTCCAGGGCGAAGCGACCCAGAAGGCGTCGGCGCCCCTGGCCGTGAAGGACGCCGCGGACGTCCCTGCGCCTCTGAGGGGGTACGTGGCCGTGGCCATCGACCGCAAGATCATGCCCCCCTTTGCCGACGGGACATTCCGGCCCAACGCTCCCACCACGCGGGGCGAAGCCGCAGGTGCGCTGGCGGCGGTGATGGATGCGCTGGGCAAGTTCCACTACGTGCGGGGAGTCCTGGTGCATGTGGGCAACGGGGAAATCACCGTCAGCAACGCGGCGAAGACCGTGACAAGCTACGCCCTGATTCCACGCGCCGCCGTCTACCGGAACAATCAGGCCGTCGCTCCGGGCGATCTCAAGCCCAACGATCAGGTGGTCCTCCTCCTGACAGGTCCCCGGGGACGGGCTGGCTACATCGAGGCGACGGGGCCATGACCCGTAGCGCGCCCCCCCAGGGGACGGTGTCCGGCATGAGGGCTGGGTGCGCGGGAAGGGGCATGCGGGAGGTGGCGCAGCGTGGCGCTTGCTGAGCTGGCGTCCAAGAGCCTCAACGAACTGCAGGACCTCGCCAAGGACCTGAACATCCCGAACTTCCGACGATACCGGAAACAGGAGCTGATCATGAAGATCCTGCAAGCACAGACCGAGCAGAGCGGACTGCTGTTCCGGTCGGGCATCTTGGAGATCATGCAGGAGGGCTACGGGTTCCTCCGGACGAGCGGGTACCTCCCGGGCCCCGAGGACATCTACGTGTCCCCTTCCCAGATCAAACGGTTCGGCCTGCGCGTGGGGGACGAGGTCCTCGGCCAGGTCCGCGCACCCAAGGACAACGAGAAGTACTACGCCCTGCTGCGCGTCGAGGCTGTGAACGGGCTCGATCCCGAGCAGGCGCGGAACCGGCCGGATTTCGAGAAACTGACGCCGGTCTTCCCCTATGAACGGCTCAAGCTGGAGCTCCCGCAGAGCGACCTCACGGTCCGGATCGTGGACTTGTTTGCCCCCATAGGGAAGGGGCAGCGGGCCATGATCGTCTCCCCGCCCAAGGCCGGGAAGACGACCCTGCTCAAGAAGATCGGGCAGAGCATCGTGCAGAACCACCCGGAAATTTACCTCATGGTGCTCCTGCTCGACGAACGCCCCGAGGAAGTGACGGACATGCGGAGGTCGGTGGAGGCCGAGGTGATCGCCTCGACCTTCGATCGCCCGCCCGAGGAACACGTTCAGGTGGCGGACCTGGTCCTGGAGCGTGCGAAGCGGCTGGTGGAGGGCGGCCGCGACGTCGTCATCCTGCTGGACAGCCTGACCCGGTTCGCCCGGGCCAACAACCTGGTGATCCCGCCGAGCGGCCGGACGCTCTCGGGCGGCCTGGACCCCGCCGCCCTGCACCGCCCCAAGCGGTTCTTCGGCGCCGCGCGGAAGATCGAGGAGGGCGGGAGCATTACCATCATTGCCACGGCCCTGATCGACACCGGGAGCCGCATGGACGACGTCATCTACGAGGAATTCAAGGGGACCGGGAACATGGAGCTTCACCTGAACCGGAAGCTCCAGGAGCGGCGCACCTTCCCGGCCATCGACATCAAGCTCACCGGAACCCGTCGCGAGGAGCTCCTCCTCACCGAAGAGGAGCTGCGGAAAGTGTGGGTGCTGCGGAAGAGCCTTGAATCGCTCGACACGGTTGCCATGACGGAGTTGATCCTGGACAGGATGCGGAAGACCCCCAACAACGCCGCGTTCCTCAAGTCCATCATCAAGAACAGCGAGGACGACGCCTGAGAACTCTTCTCGGCTCCGGGGCCTTTTGGGGAGATCTGAGGGGAGTTTCGGGGTAAAAGGCGAGAAAACCGACGAAAGGAAGCGGATGACCCATTCCCGTGGCTCACCCGCTTCCAGGAGTCCTTAAATAGCCCGGGGTCACCCCGCAAGGAGGAATTTGGGCCCGCCCGGCGAATCGAGGGGCAGAAGCTCTCGGGACGTCCCAGGTACGCGGACCATTCATCGTCCCAGGGGTCCCACCAGTTCCCGCAACAGAATTCCCGTGACCAGGAGGTCGGATTGGTCAGGTCGATCCGGCTGGCACCTGCTCTCGTGTTGCTTGCTGTGTCTCTCGCAGGGGTTCTGCCGATGGTGCTGGGGAATTCCCGTCCCCCCTCGCTTCCCCCGGAGGCCTTCCCCCCAGCCGTCGCCCGTCTGCGCGTCCAACCGCTCCCCCTCCCGGCCGCCGCGCCCCTCAAGGTGCGGCGGCACACGGTCGCCCCCGGCGACACCCTGTGGGGGATCGCCGCCGCCGCGGGAGTGAGCGTGGAGACGTTGGAAGACGCCAATCACCTCACCGGCCAAAGTGTGTTGCGCCCCGGGCAGGTGCTGGAGATCCCGGTACTCGGTGCGACCGACTCCGTCCGCTCCACCGCCCCAGCTCCCCCGCCTGTGCGCGCAGAAATGCGCGCGGAGGGACGGGCCTACACGGTGGCGAGGGGGGACACCCTGTGGGACATCGCCCGGAGGAGCGGGGTGGGCGTCGAGGAGCTGGCCTCCGTGAATCGCCTCGCGGTCAACGGGATCCTCCACCCCGGTCAGGTGCTCAGCATTCCGTCCCCCCACCGCGGGGCCGGGGCGGGGGCCCTGCCGAGGGCCGCCGGGGGGGCGGCCGCGGACCGCCAGCCTCAGGCGTCGGTGGCACTCCGGGCGCGCGTCAGGATGGTGTGGCCGTCCAGCGGGATCATCACGTCGCGCTTCGGGTGGAGGATCCACCCGATCTTCAGGACGCGGGAATTCCACACCGGGGTGGACATTGCGACACGGTGGGGGTCTCCCGTGCTGGCAGCCCGGGCGGGGATCGTACGGTTCGTGGGCTGGATGGCGGGCTACGGCCGGATGGTCGTCTTGGACCACGGGAACGGGCTCGAGACCGTCTACTCCCACCTGTCCGCGGCCCTCGTGAAACCTGGCCAGCGTGTCGCCCAGGGGGAAGTCATCGGCCGGATCGGGAGCACGGGGTGGAGTACGGGGCCCCACCTCCTCTTCGAGGTGCGCCGTAACGGCGTCCCCGTGGATCCGCTCCGGTACTTGAACTGAAGCGCGCGAGCCGCGGCGTCGGGTTGCCCCTCCGATCTCGGCGTGTTACAATACGCCTGTTGGCTGGGTTTTCCGAAAGCCTCGAGGGAGCGCTCTCCATGAAGAAGGACATCCACCCGCCCTATCGCCAGACGACGGTGACGTGCGCGTGCGGGGCCACCTTCGTGACGGGGTCCACCCGAGAGAACATCCGGGTGGAGATCTGCTCCAAATGCCACCCCTTCTACACCGGGCAGAGGAAATTCGTGGACTCTGAGGGACGCGTCCAGAAGTTCGCGAAGAAATACGGGTTGCAGATTTAATCGGGCATTCCGCACCTGATCGCCCCGCCGCCCGCTCGGCCGTCCGCACGAGCGCAAACCTGTTAGTGTGTTCTCGCTCGGGGCCTCTGTGACCCGAAGCGGCAGGTCCCTACGTGGTCGTCGCAGGGCTCCCACAGGGAAGAACCGCGCTCGTCGATGCTATAATGGGGTGGGCCAAGGAGGCGGCCACCGTGCGTGCGGAGATGATTGCCAAACTGGGTGAGGTGGAGGCCCGCTACGACCAGCTCACGCGGGCGCTGGCCGACCCCTCTGTCCTCTCCGACCCCGAGCACTACAGCCAGCTCGCCCGGGAGCACGCCAGCCTTCGCGAGCTCGTCACCGCCCTCGAAGAGTACCGCCGGGTGAGCCGGGAGATCGAGGAGGTGGACGCCCTGGCGCGCGGCGGCGAGGACCCCGAGCTCCGGGCCCTGGCCGAGGCGGAGCGGGCCGCCCTCAAGACGCGTCAGGCCGCCCTCGAGTCCGAGCTCGAGCGTCTCCTCCTGCCCCGCGACCCGCGCGACGAGCGCAATGTCATCGTCGAGATCCGGGCGGGAGCCGGGGGGGAGGAGGCGGCTCTCTTCGCGGCCGATTTGTTCCGGATGTACGCGCGCTACGCCGAGCGGCACGGGTGGAAAACCGAGGTGCTCTCCAGCAGCCCCACGGAACTGGGAGGCTTCAAGGAAATCGTCCTGGGGATCGCGGGGCGGGGAGCCTACAGCAGGCTCAAGTACGAGAGCGGCGTCCACCGGGTCCAGCGGGTGCCCGTGACGGAGGCCAGCGGCCGGATCCACACCTCCACGGCCACCGTGGCCGTCCTCCCCGAGCCCGAGGAGGTGGACGACGTGGAGATCCGTCCGGAGGATCTCCGTATCGACACCTATCGCGCAGGCAGCGCGGGCGGTCAGAATGTGAACAAGGTGGAGACCGCCGTCCGGATCACGCACCTGCCGACGGGGATCACCATCGCGTGCCAGGACGAGCGGTCGCAGCACCAGAACCGCGAGAAGGCCATGCGGATCCTCCGGGCCCACCTGCTGGAGCGTGCCATCGAGCGGCAGCGGGCCGAAATCGCCGAAGCCCGGCGGCGTCAGGTCGGCACGGGCGAGCGCAGCGAGAAGATCCGCACCTACAACTTCCCCCAGGATCGGGTCACCGACCATCGCATCGGCAAGACGGTCCACGACATCCGGACTGTGCTGGACGGCGATCTCGACGACCTGATCGACGCGCTGGCGGCGTCGGAGCGCCTCGAGACCCTGACGTCAGCGGGCACGTGACGGCAGGCCGGCGTCCCTCGGGGGCCGGGTTCCGCATGAGGCCTCCGTCGTCCAGTCAGCCGCGGGGAGCCGACGTTCTCCCGGAGGGATCCACGCGCCGGGAGGCGTGGAGGTGGGGAGAGGCGAGGCTCCGCCTCGCGGGCCTTCCCCCCTCCGAGGCGCGGCTGGAGGCCCAGGTGCTCTTGCGGCACGCTGCGGGACTCAGCCGCGAGGAGCTCTTCCTGCACCCCGATGCCGTGCTGGCGCGGGAGGCCGGGGCGCTCTTCGCACAGCTCGTCGCGGGGCGAGCCGCCGGATGCCCCACCGCGTATCTCGTCGGGAGTCGGGAGTTCTACGGGGTGGATCTCCGGGTGGACGCCCGGGTTCTCATCCCGCGGCCGGAGACGGAGGTGCTGGTGGAGGCGGTGTGTGAGGCGCTCGGGGAGGTCCTGGCGCCGGTCATCGTGGAGGTCGGGACCGGGAGCGGGGCGGTCGCCGTGGCGCTGGCGCGGACGCTCTCCCGGGCCCACATCGTGGCCACGGATCGATCCCTGCCTGCCCTCGACGTGGCCCGGGAAAACGCCCGGCGCCACGGGGTCGCGGGGCGGATCACCTGGGTGGCGGGAGACGCCTTGGAGGCCCTAGCGGGCATGGGGCTCGAGGGCGCGGTGCACGGTGTCTGCGCCAATCCCCCCTACATTCCCACGGCGGAATGGGAGCGTCTCCCGCGCGAGGTGCGGGACTTCGAACCACGGGAGGCCCTGGACGGCGGGCCGGATGGGCTCGCGGTGCATCGCCGGATCATCTCGGGCTGCGGGCGGTACCTCCGCCCGGGGGGAGTGTTGGCTCTGGAGATTGGCACGCGAGGGCAGGCTCGGGAAGTCGCCGCGCTGGCCGAAGCGACGGGGATTTTCGGCACCCCGCGGGTTGTCTCAGACTACGCAGGAGCCGAGCGGGTCGTGGTGGCACGACGGAGGGGGGACGGATGCGCATCCTGGGCGTAGACCCTTTCGAGGAGGACGTCCCCAAACGGGCCGTGGAGGCTTTGCTGGAAGGCGGCCTGGTCGCGTTCCCGACGGACACCTACTATGCCCTGGGGGCGGCCGTGTGGAACCCGGAGGCCGTGGCGCGCGTCTTCGAGGCGAAACGGCGTCCCCCCGGGGATCCGCTCCCGGTGCTGGCGGCCGACCGGGCCCAGTGGGAGACGGTGGTGGCGGACGTGCCGGAGATTGCGCAACGGCTGGCGGACCGCTTCTGGCCCGGAGCCCTCACCATCGTCTGCCGCAGGGCCCCGCACCTCTCCCCCCTGGTCACCGGGGGGGGCGACACCGTCGGCGTGCGGGTGCCGGGATCCCCTTTTGCCCGCGCCCTCTGCCGGGCGCTGGGGATGCCGGTGACCGGGACGAGCGCGAACACCCACGGCATGCCTCCCCCCGTGACGGCTGCCCAGGTCGCCCTGGACCTCGGAGACGCGGTGGACCTGATCCTGGACGGGGGCCGGTGCCCCATCGCTCGCCCCTCGACGGTGATCGACGTGACACGGGTGCCCCCCGTGATCGTGCGGCCGGGCGCGGTCGACCTCCGGGCCCTCCAGGAGGTCCTCGGTGAGGTGGCGTCCAGGAGGTAGGGCGAAAGAAGGGTTCGGCTCCCGGTTGGGGAAGAGTGGGCCAGGGAGGAGCCGCCCCTCTCGGGGAAGGAGGCGAGGGTCGTGGAGGAGTTGCGGCGTACGGATCCGGAGATCGCCGAGGCGATCACCCGGGACGTGGAGCGCCAGCGGTACCATGTCAACTTGATCGCGTCGGAGAACTACGCAAGCCGCGCGGTTCTGGAAGCCCTCGGGAGCGTCCTCACCAACAAGTATGCCGAGGGGTACCCCGGGAAACGGTACTACGGCGGGTGCGAGTTCGTCGACGTCGCCGAGCGGCTCGCCATCGACCGGGTGAAGGCCCTGTTCGGGGCGGAGCACGCCAATGTCCAGCCCCATGCCGGGGCCCAGGCCAACATGGCGGCGTACTTCGCCTTCCTGAGGCCGGGCGACACTATCCTGGCCATGAACCTCGCCCACGGGGGACACCTCACCCACGGGAGCCCCGTCAATTTTTCCGGACAGCTCTACCGCATCGTGCCCTACGGGGTGGACCCGAAAACGGAGCAGATCGACTACGACGCCATCGCGCGCCTTGCGCGCGAGCATCGGCCGCGTCTCATCGTCTCCGGCGCGACGGCCTATCCCCGGACCTTCGACTTCCCCCGTCTGCGGGAGATCTGCGACGAGGTCGGGGCCATCATGATGGTGGACATGGCCCACTTCGCGGGCCTGGTGGCCGGGAAGGTGCACCCCGACCCTGTCCCCTACGCCGACGTCATCACCTCGACCACCCACAAGACGCTGCGCGGGCCCCGGGGGGGACTGATCCTGTGCCGGGCCCAGTACGCCCAGCAGGTGGACAAGGCCGTGTTCCCGGGGACCCAGGGGGGCCCCTTGATGCACTGCATCGCTGCCAAGGCGGTGTGCTTCAAGGAGGCCATGACCCCCCAGTTTCGGGCGTACGCGGCGGCCATCGTGGAGAATGCGCGGACCCTGGCCGAGGAGCTCGTGCGCCGAGGCTACCGGGTCATTTCAGGGGGCACCGACAACCACCTGCTGCTGGTGGACGTCCGCAGCAAGGGGCTGACAGGGAGGAAGGCCGAGAAGGCCCTCGGGGATGCCCACATCATCGTCAACAAGAACATGATCCCATTCGACCCCGAGAAACCCACGGTCACGAGCGGGATCCGCATCGGGACGCCAGCCATGACGACCCGGGGGATGGGTCCCCAGGAGATGCGGCGCATCGCGGAGTGGATCGATGTGGTCCTAGGGTCTCCCGACGACGAGAGCGTCGCCGCCCGGGTGCGGGCCGAAGTCCGGGAACTCTGCACCGCGTTCCCCATCTATCCGGAACCCGCCGGGGTGGTGGGGTAGGTGGGTCAGGTCCATGTATCCGCCCACCCGCTGATCCAACACAAGCTCACAATCCTGCGCGACGCCCGCACGGGACACAAGGAGTTCCGCGAGCTCGTGGAAGAGGTGGCCATGTTGCTGGCCTTCGAGGCGACCCGCACCTTGCCGGGACGGCCGGTCGACGTGCACACGCCTCTCGGGGTGGCCCGGGGCGTGACGCTCACCGGTCAGGAGCTCGCGGTGGTGCCGATCCTCCGCGCCGGCCTCGCCATGGAGGCGGGGGTTCTCCGGCTGATCCCCACCGCCCCGGTGGGGCACATCGGCATCTACAGGGATCCCGCCACCCTCACTCCTCACACCTACTACTGCAAGCTCCCCCCCGACATCGGCCGACGCCAGGCGCTGGTGGTGGATCCCATGCTGGCCACAGGGGGATCGGCGGTGGAGTCCATCTCCCTCTTGAAGGCCCAGGCCGCCCGGCGGGTCAGTCTCCTCATCCTCATCGCCGCCCCCGAGGGGATCCGTCGGGTGCAGGAGGCCCACCCCGATGTGGACATCTACGCGGCCGCCGTGGACGAGAGGCTCGACGACCACGGGTACATCGTCCCCGGCCTGGGAGACGCGGGCGACCGGCTCTACGGGACCCAGTAGGATCATGGCGCGGCCCTCGTGGGACGAATACTTCATGAACCTGGCGCACCTGGCGGCCACGCGGTCGACCTGCGTCCGGCGCCAGGTGGGGGCGGTCATCGTCAAGGACCGCATGGTGCTCAGCACCGGGTACAACGACACTCCGCGGGGCCTCCGGAACTGCGGGGACGGCGGGTGTTCCCGGTGTCGCTCCGACGCGCCTGCGGGGACGGGGCTGGAAGCGTGCCTCTGCCTGCACGCGGAGCAGAACGCGATTGTGCAGGCCGCGTACCACGGGGTCGCCCTGGCGGGGGCCACCATCTACTGCACCCACCAGCCCTGCTTGACCTGCGCCAAGTTGATCGTCAACGCCGGCCTTGTGCGCATTGTCTACGAGCATCCCTACCCCGACGCCCTGGCCGAGGAGATGCTGACCGAAGCGGCCGTGGAGCTGGTCCGCCTCTCCCCCGCGGCCCCCTCTGTCCCGGGGCGGTGAGGCAGAAGACGCCAGGGGAAACGAGCCGCGTGCCATCGGTTGTTCCTTCCCGGGGGCGGTGCTATAATGCACGATTGTGAGATTTCGAGGCTGACCCGACGGTCGGGCTGGGGGATGGGGATCCCATGGAGAGGGTGAGCGTCAGAGCAATGGTGCGGCCGGCGGTGGGGAAGAGCGCCGCAAAGAAGGTCCGGAAGGACGGACTGGTCCCCGCCATCCTCTATGGCAAGGCCCGCGCTCCCGTGCCCCTCGCGGTGGGTCGCAAGGACCTCCTCGCGGCGATCCAACGGGGCGGCCGTAACGTCCTCATCGACCTGCGGATCGCCCGGAACGGCGACGAGGAGTCCGATACCGTCATGATCGCCGACGTGCAGAGGGACCACCTCCGCCACGAGATCCTTCACGTGGACCTGCACCACGTCAGCCTGACGGAGAAGCTGGTTGTTCACGTACCGGTCGTCCTCGTCGGGACGCCCGAGGGCGTGGCCTCCGGGGGGATCCTCGAGCACCACCTGCGGGAGGTCGTCGTGCGGTGCTTGCCCACCCAGATTCCCGACCGCCTCACGGTCGACGTCTCCCGCCTGCGCATCGGCGACTCGCTGCACGTGCGGGATCTCCCGGTGGCCGAGGGGGTCGAGGTCGTCACGCCTCCGGACGAGGTCCTGGCCTCGGTCGTGGCCACCGCCGCTGAGGAGGCCGCCGCGGCGGCGGCGCCCGAGACGCCGGTGGAGCCTCAGGTCGTGGGCCGGGCCGCGGGAGAGACAGGGACTCAGGCCGAGGGGGGCCGCCCGGAGCCGAAGGCGCCGCGGCCCGCCAAGGCCGAGAAGAAGGAGTAAGCCCTCCGCCGCCGGGGGACCGCGGAGAGGGGGGAGAAAGGGGAGGGGCGTGGGCAGGCCCGCGCCCTTCATGCTTCTGCGGTGATTCTCATCGTGGGACTTGGCAACCCGGGGCGGCGCTACCGCGGGACCCGCCATAACATCGGCCAGGCCGTGGTGGAGCACCTGGCCGGCCGGCTGGGAGTGCCGCTGTCGGACGAGGGATGGGTGCGGGAGGCCCGGAGCCGGGTGGCCGGGAAGACCGTTATCCTCGCCGTCCCCGTGACCTACATGAACGTGAGCGGCCAGGCCGTCCGGGAGCTCCTCCGCCGGCACCGTGGCCGCCCGGAGGACCTCCTCGTCGTCCACGACGACATGGACCTGCCCCTCGGCCGGGTCCGGCTCCGCCCCGGCGGGGGGGCCGGCGGCCACAACGGCGTCCGGTCCCTCATCGAGGAGCTGGGGACGGACCGGTTCCCGCGCCTGCGGATCGGGATCGGGCGGCCCCCCGAGGGAGTGGACCCGGTGGAGTTCGTCCTGGCACGGTTCCGGGACGAGGAGCGCCCTATGGTGGACGAGATGATCGGGCGGGCCGCCGAGGCCGCGCTCACGGCGGCCTCAAGGGGGCTGGAGGCCGCCATGAACAGGTTCAATCAGCGGCCAGCGCCCGCGGGAGAGGCGGTGCCGTGACCGGGGTGGCGGCCGTGCTGGCGGAGGAGCTGCGGACTTGGCTCGGGCAGTGGGTCGCCGACGACACGCCGCTCAAGCGCGTTCTCACGGCGCAGCGGTGGGCGGTGCGCGCCTACTTCGAGGCGCGGTACCTCGTGCCCGACCCGTGGCGCCTCCGGACATCCCCCTACGAGCTGCAGCGAGCCGCCGACACCCTGGAGTTTCTGGAAGGGCGCCGGTACCGGCGGGCGCTGGAGGTGGGGTGCGGGGAGGGGACCTTCACGGTCCAGCTCCTCGGGCTGTGCGACCGCGTGGTGGCGGTGGATTTCTCGCGGGGCGCTCTCCGCAGGGCCCGGCGCCGCCTCGCCGGGGAGCCGCGTGTCGAGCTCAGGGCCCTGGACGTCGTGTGCGAGGATCCCGGCGGGGGGTTTGACCTCGTGGTCTGCGCCGAGCTCTTCTACTACATGAGCCGGGCGCAGCTCGAGGCCGTGGCCCGCCGGGTCGTCCGGTGGCTCAACTTGGGCGGGGACCTGTGCCTTGTGCACGGGACCTCGTCCCACGACGCGGCTCCTGAGTTCTCCGGCGAGGGGCGGGGCCGGGAGATGGGAGCCCGGCAAATCCACGGCCTCTTCTGCCGGATGGCGGAGCTCGCCCTGGTCCGGGACCGCCTCCTCCCGCGCTATCGCCTCACCCTGCTGCGCCGCCGAGGGGATCCCAATGGCTGAAGCTGCGCTGCCGCGCCGCGTGGTGGAGCCCCATCTGCGCCGGGACGTGTCCGTGTGGGGATCCTTCATGTGGGGCTTCGCGGACGTGGGCGCCGACATCTACGCGGCCCTGGGGATCGTCATCGCCGCCACCATGGGGGCCGCGCCCCTGGCCTTCGCCGTGGCCGGGCTCGTCTATGTCATGATCGGCTTGGCCTACACGGAGCTGGCCGCGACCTACCCCCTGGCCGGCGGGGGCCAGTACTTCGTCGGACGCGGGCTGGGGGACCTGGCGGGCTTCATCGCGGGATCGGCACTGCTGCTGGACTACACCATCGATATCGCCCTGTTCGCCGTGTTCTCGGCAGGGTACATGAACTTCTTCTTCCCGGCCATCCGCGACTTCAAGGTCACCGTCGGCCCCTTCGTCAACATCAACCCTCTGTGGGCCGGGGAGACCTTTGTGCTCATCGCCTTCCTCACGTGGGTGAACGTCATCGGCGTGCGGGAGTCGTCGCTCCTCAACGAGGTGATCGGGGCCTTCGGGCTTGTGGTGGAGGCCGGGCTGATCGTCATCGGGCTGGTCTTCGCCTGGAAGCCGGAGCTCCTCGTCAGCCAGTGGGTGCACCAGTTTCCCAGCCTCACCCGGTTCATGTACGGCTCGTCGCTCGCCATCATCTCCTACGTGGGCCTTGAGTCCATCTCGCAGGCGGCCCAGGAGACGCGCCGCCCCGCCACGGTCATCCCGCGCACCTCCATCGGCCTCATCGGGAGCGTGTTCCTCTTCGCGGTCTTCTTCTCGGTCACGGGCCTGGGCGTGCTCCCGTGGCAGGCCTACGCCGCGCGGGTGGGGGATTCGGTGGCGCTTCTGGCGAGCCGGCTCCCCTTCGTCGGACCGATGGCGGGCCCCCTCGCCGCGGTGCTCGGCTCGGTCATCCTCCTCATTTCCTCCAACAGCGGCGTCATGGGCGCCAGCCGGCTGGTCTACTCCATGAGCCAGCTTCAGCTGGTGACCCCGTGGTTTCGGGAGGTGCACCCGCGCTTCAGGACGCCGGCGCGGGCCATCCTGCTCTTCTCGGGGATCGGGCTCCTCGAGGCGATGCTGGCCTTTCTCACCCCGAGCGCCGTCGACGCTCTGGCCAACATGTACGCTTTCGGGGCCACCCTGGGGTACACCCTGGTGTTCGTGGCGCTCATCGCCTTGCGGTTCACGGACCCCTACTCGCCGCGTCCGTACCGGGTCCCCCTGAACATCCCGTGGCGCCGGAAGGACGGCGAGCGGGTCCATGTGCCCATCTTGGGCTTCTTCGGGCTCATGGGCGTGCTCATCACCCTCATCGAGGTGGTCCTGACCCACGAGATCGGTCGGATCGCGGGCCCGGCCTGGGTCGTCCTGTGTCTGGGCTACTACGTCGCCTTCCGGCGGAGCCAGGGGTTGCCCGTGTGGCGGAGCGTCGCCCACCGGTGGGAGGAGCAGCAGCGGGCCATCCTCCGCGACGCCGAGGAATTCGACCTCCTGGAGCAGTACGAGTTCGCGCTGGCCCAGCGGGACCGGCGCCTCGCCCGGGAGCAGAGCCGTGGGTCGTCCTGAGGCCTTCACGCGCCTCGACCTGTTCCGGACCGTGACGAGCGTGCTCATGACGGTCGTGGGCGTCGTGATCGTGGTGCGGTCGCTCCCCCTGGGGTTCCACCTCGTGCCGATCCTGGTCGGGCTCGCCTTTGTCGGCCTCGGGGTCCACCGGTTGGCCTTCGTGGTCGCCTTCCTGCGGCGAAGGGGGGTCCTGTGACGGGGTCCCTCCAGGTCAGCATCCTGGGCGCAGTCCTGGCCGCCGGGTTCAGCGTCGCGCTCGCGGCGCTCCTCCTGTGGATGCTCCGGGTCCCCCGGCCCGTCTCCCTGGAAGTCGCCCGGGCAGTCCACTCGGTGGGGGCGGTCCGGACCATCCTCGTGCCGATCCTGGAGGAGTACTACTCCGAGCGCGCCGTCGAGCTCGCCTGCCGGCTGGGCCAGATGCAGAAGGCGACCATCCTGCTCGGGTACGTCGTGGAGGTCCCGCGGACCCTGTCCCTGGGGGTTCCCCTCCCCAACGTGGAGGAGGCCGCGAAGCGCGCTCTCGACCAGGCCCGGACCATCGTGGCGCTCCACGGCCTGGAGGCGCAGTCCGAGATCATCAGGGCCCGGGAGGCCGGGGAAGGCATCGCCCGGGTGGCCCGCGACCACGGGGTCGACCTCATCGTCCTGGGGATCTCGCCGGACGCAGGGTTTGTGGAGGGCTCCACGGCGCGGGTGGCGGAGTCGCTCTTCCGGCATGCGCCGTGCGAGGTGATCATCGACCGGCTGGCCGAGACCAGCGTGGGAGCCGCTCCTCCCGAGCCCGTTGAGCCGCCGCGGGGCGAGCCGGGCGGGGCCGACCGCGGCCAGGGGGGAGTGGTGCAGGAGGGACCGCGTCGGCTGGTGTAGGGGACAGCCGGGAGCCTTAGAGAAGGGGGAGAGAACCCATGCACGTCGTCATCCTCGGTTGCGGCCGGGTCGGCGCGACGCTCGCCCTGATGCTGGAGGCCGAGGGCCATTCGGTGGCCATCATCGACCGTGATCCGGAGGCGTTCCGGCGCCTGGGCCGCGGCTTCCGGGGGAAGACCATCCTGGGCATCGGCATCGACGAAGACGTCCTCCGGAAAGCGGGCATCGAGCGGGCGGACGGATTTGCCGCGACCACGAGCGGGGATAACACCAACATCATGTCGGCGCAGATCGTCAAGGTGAAGTACAAGGTCCCCCGCGTCATCGCGAGGATCTACGATCCCCTGCGCGCGGAGGCGTACCGAGAGCTCGGCATCGATACGATCAGCCCGACGCTCCTGGGGGCCGGGATGTGCCGGGACTTCCTCCTGGGCATCCCCTGGAGGCGGGTGGAGGACTACCAGGCGCCCCAGGAGATCCTGTTGCTGGCCCGGAACAGGGAAAGGAGCGGGTAGCCATGTACGTGATCGTGGCAGGCGGCGGGAAAGTCGGCTACTACCTGACCAAGGCCTTGCGGGGCGGAGGCCAGGAAGTCACCCTCATCGAGAAGTCCCGGAAGCGCTTCGAGCTCCTGCAGGAGGAGTTCGGGGACTGCGTCGTGCTGGGGGACGCCTGCGAGGTGGCCACGCTGGAGCTGGCGGGCGCCGCGCGTGCGGACCTGGTGGCGGCCGTGACAGGGGATGACGAGGACAACCTCGTCATCTGCCAGATGGCCAAGCGGAAGTTCAAGGTCAAGCGCGCGATCGCGCGGATCAACAACCCGAAGAACGAGCAGACGTTCCAGTTGCTGGGCATCGACGAGACCGTGAGCTCCACCAAGCTCATCTACAGCCTCATCGAGCAGGAGGTCGAAGTGGCCGACGTGATCCCCCTGACCGCCCTGCGGCGGGGGCACCTGGAGCTCGTGGAGGTGGCCTTGACCGAGTCTTCCCCCAGCGTGAACCGCCGGGTGCGCGACCTGGCCCTCCCCCACAACTGCACCCTGGCCATCCTGGTCCGGGGCGAGTGTGCGGAGGTGATCCACGGCGACACGCTCCTCCAGGGAGGCGACATCATCGTCGCCATTACGCCGTCGGACAGCGTCGAGCAATTCCGGGAGGCGCTCCTCGGCAAGGCCGTCGCCACTTCCTGAGGCCCCCCTCCGGGAACCTTTCCCCCCCCGCGGGACGCTATGGAAAAAGGCCGTGACGCAGGAGACGAGTTGATGGCCGAGGCCGTATCCGCCTGCGAGGGGTTGGCACGGGCCGCGTCCGCGGAGGCGCCGCCGGACGCGGCCTTGCGCCTCACCGCGTTCGAGGAGCTCTACCAGCGCCACCTCCGCCAGATCTACCGGGTGGCGTACAGGCTGACCGGTAACCACGACGACGCCGAAGACCTGGCCCAGGAAGCCCTCCTGGAGGCGTTCCGGGCCTTCGACCGGTACAGGCCGGGGACCTACTTCCACCGGTGGGTCTTCCGGATCATGACCCGGACCTACATCGACCGCCTGCGGCGGCGAGCCCGCCGGCCCGAGGTGTCCCTCGACGCCCCGGCGGGGCCCGAGGGCGAGAGCCGTCTCGGCCTCCTGGGCGACTCCCGGGACGACCCGCAGTACCTCACCGAGACCGGCGGCCTGGACGGCACCGTGCAGGCCGCGCTCGACCGCCTCCCCCCGGAGTTCCGGACGGTCGTCGTCCTTGCGGACATCGAGGGGCTATCGTATGATGAGATCGCCGCTGTCGTGGGGTGTCCAGTGGGTACGGTCCGGTCCCGGCTCCACCGCGGCCGCGAGGCGCTTAGGAATGCGCTGAGGCCCTACCTGCAGGGGGGGCGGGCGGAGTGAACGCCCACGTGACCGATCGCCTGTCGGCGTACCTGGACGGCGCGCTGCCGGCCCGGGAGCTGGAAAGCGTGCGGGCTCACCTGGCCGCGTGCGGGACGTGCCTGCGCGCCTACGAGGAGCTGGGCGCCCTGAAGGCCCTCCTCGGGGGCCTGCCCGACCCGGTTCCGCCCCCGGGACTCGCCGAGAGGATCCGCTGGCGTCTCCTGCGCCAGGCGGCGCGTCCGCAGGCCGGGGCCTGGACGGGATCCGTCCCAAGGGGCCTCCGGCTCGTCGTCGCGTGCGCGGCGGGAGTGCTGGTCCTTTTGCTCCCCCTCGGGTGGATCGGCGGCCAGCGGAGCCCGCGGGAGGCACCTCTCGATACGGACGCCTACTTCCGGGACTACCTGGTGCTCGCGGCCGACCATCCGCTGGCGGACGAGGTCACGCCTGCACTCCTCACCGGGGAGGGGGTCGTCCAGGACCCGGCGTTGCGGTAGCATGCGTGTGTCCTTTCGCCCGGCGATCGCCCTGGTGGCGATCGGCGCGCTCGGGTGGATCCTGCCGAGCGCAGATCTGCTGTTTCCCCGCGCGACCTCCGCCCAGCCCGGTCCCGAGGAAGCCGCCCTCTCGTGGCTGAGGGCCGCGGCCACGGCCCCCCGCCGCGTCAGCTATTCCGGCGTCAAGCTCATAACGGTGTGGGCGGGGGCGGTCCGGGCGTCACAGGTGCACGTATACCACAGGGCGCCGGACAGGACGCGCCTGGAGTACTCGGCGGCCGGCGACCAGCCCGCGCGGATCGTGGTCATCGCGGGCCGGATCCAGGAGGAGTACATTCCCAGCCGCCGCCTGTTCATCCGCCGCACCGCCGCGGCGAAGGGCGAGGACGGGCTCGCGGGGATCCTGCCGCAGATCGTGGCCAATTACGACGTGCGGTTCTCGGCCACGGAGACGGTGGCGGGGCGGCAGGCGCGCGTGATCGAGCTACAGGGCAAGTCCCCGGGCCGACCGCGGGTCCGGCTGTGGGTCGATTCCCGGACGCGTCTCATCCTGCGCTTCGAGCGGTACGGTCCGAACGGCGCGCTCCAGGAAGCCTGGGCGTTTCTCAGCCTCCGGGTGAATCCTCCCCTCTCTCCCGACCTCTTCGTGCTGATCCCTCCTCCGGGCGTGCGCGTGGAAGAGCGGAGGGCCGCGGGGTGGCTCTCGGTGGAGGAGGTGGGGAGGAAGGTCGGATTTGCCCCCCGGCTCCCCGCGTACCTGCCCGGCGGGTACCAGTTCCTCCGCGCACGGGTCTTCACCATCCGCGGCACGCCCACGGCGGCCCTAGTCTTCTCCGACGGGGTCTCCACGCTGAGCCTCTTCGAGAGCCGGACCCTCCAGGGCCCGCCGCCCCATGGGCGGCAGGTCCGGGTCGGGGCGGTCGAGGGAACCATCACCACACGGGGCAGCACCGCCGTGCTCCACTGGAACGCCGCTGGCATCTCCTTCACCCTGGTCGGTGAGCTGGCGGAGGACGAACTGGTGCGCATAGGGTCTTCCATCGCGCCCTCCAGCGCGCCGGGCGAAAACCCGGGAGGGAGGAAGGGCCCCGCGGCCCCGGCCGGGATGCCCCAGGCGGAGGCCGCCGCCGCGCCGCCTCTTCCCTCCGTGCCCGTCTCTCCCTACATCACCAACAACACCCACCCGTTGGGCCCCGGCCTCCGTCGGGAGGAGGAGGTGGTATGGCGCGCTCTGGAAGCGCGCGGGCTGGCGCCCATCGTCGTGAAGGTGACGGTCGCGAGCGACGGGGTCACCCACCTGCCGGATGGCCGGCTGGCCCGGCTCGCGTGGGTGTGGTTCGTCTACGGCATGACCTGGGAGGGCGGACGGGAGGAAATCCGCCGGGAGGTGGAGGAGAGCGCGCGGGCTCTGAGCGTCGCCGTGCTCGAGGCCGACGCGCGCGTCACCCGCGTCGCCCTCACCGGGTACTTCCACAGGAGCGGGCGGTTTGACGGCGCCCGGACCGACGTGACCTTCACGGCGCTCCTCTCCCGGGACCGCCTCCTGGCCCAGCCTGCAGGCGCGCCGGCCGGGGATGCCCTGAGGGCCTCCGGCGATGTGTGGTACAGCCCCTCCCTTCTGGCCGGGACCCTCGTGGTGCACCCCCCGCGGCCGCACGATCCTCACCTCCCGCCCGGGGTCCGGCCTGCGGGCGTCCTTCCCGGAGAACGCATCGTGGAGTCCTTCGAGCGCTTCCGGGGGAATGCCCTTCAGTACGTCCTGGAGACCAAGGACAAGCTCACAGGCCTCCTCTTCGGCATCGAGACCCGGGGCCGGCTGTGGCGCGGCAACCCGCGGCGCCGAGAGATCGCCCTCACCTTCGACGACGGCCCCAGCCCGTTGACCACGCCTCTGCTGCTCGCGGTGCTCCGGCGGTACCGGGTGCCCGCGACCTTCTTCGTCATCGGTGTCCACGCCCAGGCCTACCCCTACCTCGTGAGGCAGATGGTCCTCCAGGGAGACGAGGTGGGCGACCACAGCTTCCACCACCCCAACCTGGCCACCCTCGACCCCGGGACCGCGGGGCGGGAGATCGCGGAGGCCGCCTCGGTGATACGGGCCGAGACCGGGCGCCCCCCGCGCTGGTTCCGGCCGCCGGGGGGCGACTACACGGTGGAGGTGGCGGACGCGGCCCGGCGGGCGGGCATGGGGCTCGCCATGTGGACCGACAACGCGGGGGATTGGGCCCTGCCTCCGGCGAAGAGGGTCGTGGAACGGGTCGTGGCCCACGCCGAACCCGGGGCCATCGTCCTGCTCCACAACGGGACCCTGAACACGGTGCGGGCGCTCCCTCGGATCATTGTGGAGCTCCGGCGCCGGGGGTACAGATTCGTCACGCTGTCGGAGATGGCTCAGCATGCCGGATGAGGTCAATCCGCGCGACAAGCCCATGACGCTCATCGAGCACCTGGAGGAGCTGCGCCAGCGGCTCGTCTATTCGGTGCTCGGGTTGCTGATCGCCACGGGGGCGGGCCTCGTGTTCGTGAACCCGCTGCTGCGGTTGCTCCTGAGGCCGACGGGGGGCATGAAGCTCACCACCCTGACCGTCCTGGAGCCCTTCCTCGTCAAGGTGAAGGTGGCCTTCCTCTTCGGACTGGGCGTGAGCATGCCCTGGATCGTGTACCAGATCTTCGCCTTCGTGTCGCCCGCGCTGACGGACGCGGAACGGCGCCGGGTGGTGCCCCTGGCCCTCCTCTCGGGGGCCCTCTTCGCCATCGGGATCGTGTTCGGGTACGTGGTGGTGTTGCCCGTGAGCACCCGCTGGCTCTTGGCCCAGGCCGGCACCCAGTTCCAGGTCCTCCTGACGGCGAACGCCTATATCTCCTACGTCCTTCTCTTCCTCCTGGTGGTGGGGGCGACCTTCGAGACCCCGCTCGTCATCCTGTCGCTCGCGGCCCTCGGCGTGGTGAGCCCCCAGACGCTTCGCCGCGAGTGGCGGACGGCGTACCTGGTCATCGCCGCGATCGCGGTGTTCGCCACGCCCGACTGGAGCCCGGTGACCATGTTCCTGGTGGCCGTGCCCATGGCCGCCCTCTACGAATTCAGCCTCGTCCTCTGCCGGATCTTCATCCGGCCCGCTCCGCAGCCCGTCCGCACGAGCACGTCCAGCGCGTAGCCCCGGCGTGCCGGAGGCCGGCCGGGCCGGCCGCCCGCGGGACCCACGGGACGCCCGTCGTCTGGTATAATGGCGGCCAGGATGCCCTTTCCGGTCCGCACCGGTCGTCCTGCCGGCCTCCGCCGCATGGGGGTGGCTCTCGTCGCCCTGGGAGCCCTCGGGCTGTCTCTGCAGCCTCCTCTCGGGGCGGGCGCGCCCGGGGCGCTCCCCGCCTGTACAGTCCGGACCCCCGTGCTGGTGGTGGGCGGGACGCCGGCGGGAGTGGCCGCGGCCGTGGCGGCCGCGCGCCTGGGCGCCCCCGTGATCCTCACCGAGGAGCGTCCTTACCTCGGGGGGGACCTCACGGGGGCGATGCTCAACATGTTCGACATGAACTTTGGCCCCCACGGGGAGCACCTCACCCGGGGCATCTTTCTCGAGATCTACCGGCACCTGGGGCTGACCTTTGACGTGGAGGCGGCGAAGCGCGTCTTCCTCAGGGAAGTCCGTCGGGAGCCCCTCGTCACCCTCCGGCTCAGGGTCCGGCCGGTCGAGGTCCTCATGCGCGGGCCGTGGATCGCCGGGGTGGTCGTAGAGGATCTGGAGAGGCACCGATTCGAGACCATCTGCGCCCGCAGGGTCGTGGACGCCACCGACGACGCGGACGTCGCCGCCATGGCGGGGGTCCCCTACACCCTCGGCCGGGAGTCTTCGGGGCTGGATCGGGCCATGATGTCGGCCACCTTGGTCTTCGAGCTGGGCGGGGTCGACTGGCGGCGGATCGTGAGCTACGTGTCCGGGCTCTCCGGCCGCCCCCTGATGCGCAGCGGGGTGTACCACGGGAACGTGTGGGGGTACGGCGAGATCATGCGCCGGTACCGCCCGGTCGAGCCGGGCGTGGGGATCTACGACCTCAACATCGGATTGCAGAACGACCGTTCGGTCCTCATCAACGGGCTTCTGGTCTTCGGCGTGGACGGGACGGACCCGGCCTCGGTGGCGGACGGCATGCGCCGGGCGCGCGCCGAGCTCCCGCACCTCGTCCAGTTCCTCCGGGAGGAGGCCCCGGGGTTCTCGCACGCCTACCTCATCCGCGCGGCCGACCACCTCTACATCCGCGAGACGCGGCACATTCGGGGCCTCTACACCTTGACGGCCCAGGACATCGTCGATGGCAGGGTCTTCTGGGACGCCATCGGCGTGGCCAGCTATCCCATCGACCTCCACCCGTACCACCCCGGCGAGCTGAACCCCTACGCGCCGCGCCGCTACGTCTACACCATTCCTTTCCGCGCGCTGGTGCCGGTCGGCGTGGCGAACCTCCTGGTGGCGAGCCGCTCGATCTCGGCCAGCTACGAGGCGGCCGCGTCCGCCCGGGTCGTCCCCACCACCATGGAGGAGGGTCAGGCCGCCGGTCTGGCGGCTGTCCTCTCGATCGAGACCCGCGTGTCCTGCCGCCAGATGTCGGAGCACCCCGCGCTGATTCACCTCCTCCAGGCCGCCCTGGAGACCCAGGGGGCGTACCTGCCCCCGGAGACGCTGGCGTCCCTGGACCAGGAGACCTGGCAGTGGCTGGACCGGCTCCGGGTGTCCGCCGGGCCGAGGCCTCCGCTGTCCCGGACCCGGTGAGCGAGGACGGAGGCGACGGATGCGGCTTCCCCCTGGACAGTACGCCACCGACAAGTGGCCCGTGCTGCACTACGGCGCTGTGCCCCGCATCGATCTCTCGACGTGGGAGTTCACCGTCGGCGGGGAGGTGGACCCGCCCGTCCGGTGGACGTGGGAGGAGTTCACGCGTCTGCCGCGCGTCACGGTCCGCTGCGACATCCACTGCGTGACCGCGTGGTCCCGCTTTGACAACACGTTCGAGGGCGTGGCCGTGGCGGAGGTCCTGCGGCACACGCGCCCCCGCCCCGGCGCGGAGTACGTCATGGTCCACAGCTACGGAGGCTACACGACGAACCTCAGGCTCGCCGACCTCCGGCGCGAGGACGTGCTCCTCGCCGTCGCCCACAACGGCGCGCCCCTCACGCCCGAGCACGGGTGGCCCTGCCGCCTGGTCGTGCCCCACCTGTACTTCTGGAAGAGCGCCAAATGGGTCCGCGGCTTCGAATTCCTGAGGGAGGAGAGGCCGGGATTCTGGGAGCAGAACGGGTACCACCTCCGGGGCGACCCCTGGAAGGAAGAGCGATACTCCGACGCCTGGGGGTAGGGGGCCGCCCGGCCCCCGGGGCTGCATCGTGTTCCGCTCCCCGGAACGGGAGGGCGCCCGCCGCAGGGGGCGCTTCCCCGCGTCCCGAATCGTTCGACCGTGGCGCCACGCGGGACCGACACAGGGGTGAGTGGGATGATCTGGAATCCCCAGGCGGAGACCATGCCGCGGGCCGAGCTCAGGGCGCTCCAGCTGGCCCGTCTCCAGGAGCTCGTGCAGCGCGTCTACGAACGGGTCCCCTTTTACCGGCAGGCCTTCGACCGTGCCGGGGTCAAGCCCGACCAGGTGCGCACCCTCGACGACCTGCGGCGGCTCCCCTTCACCCGCAAGACGGACCTCCGGGACCACTACCCCTTCGGCATGTTCGCCGTGCCCATGGATCAGGTCGTCCGGATCCACGCCTCCTCCGGGACCACGGGGAAGCCCACGGTGGTGGGGTACACGCGCGCCGACCTCGGGGTGTGGGCGGAGGTGTGCGCCCGGTGCCTCGCCGCCAGCGGAGCCCGTCCAGGGGACGTGTTCCACAACGCCTACGGGTACGGGCTCTTCACGGGCGGTCTCGGCATGCACTACGGCGCGGAGCTCATGGGGCTGGCCGTGGTGCCTGTCTCCGGGGGCAACACGGAACGGCAGCTGCTCCTCATCCAGGACTTCCAGCCCCGCGTCATCGCCTGCACGCCCTCCTACATGCTCACCCTGGCCGAGGCGGCCGTCGCCCGGGGGATCGACCCCAAGGAGCTCTCCCTCCGGTACGCCGTCCTGGGCGCGGAGCCCTGGACGGAGGGAATGCGCCAGCAGATCCAGCGCCTGCTCCCGCTGCGCGCCGTCAACATCTACGGCCTGAGCGAGGTGATCGGCCCGGGGGTCAGCAACGAGTGCGTGGAGGCGCAGCAGGGGTCCCACGTCTTCGAGGACCACTTCCTCGTGGAGGTGGTGGACCCGCGGACGGACGAGCCGCTTCCCCCCGGGGAACCGGGGGAGCTGGTGTTCACCACGCTCACCAAGGAGGCCCTCCCCGTGGTCCGGTACCGGTCCGGCGACATCGCCGCCCTGGATCCCTCGCCCTGCGTCTGCGGCCGCACCCATGTGCGGATGTCGCTGGTGCTGGGGCGCACGGACGACATGCTCGTGATCCGCGGGATCAACGTGTTCCCCTCCCAGATCGAGGCGGTGGCCGTGCAGTTTGAGGAGCTCTCCCCCCACTACCAGCTGGTCGTCACCCGCGAGAGGACGCTCGACGAGCTGGAGGTCAGGATCGAGGTCTCGCCGTCCCTCCTGGGTCCCGACGAGTCCCTGGAGGCGGCGGCGGGCCGCCTGGAGCCCCTGCGGGCCCGCGTGGCCGAACGGCTCCGGGGGGTGACGGGCATCCACGCCAAGGTGACCCTGGCCAGCCCCGGGTCCCTGCCCCGCAGCGAGGGCGGGAAGCTCCGGCGGGTGGTGGACCAGCGGCGCCTATAGGCCGAAGGTCGAGGGGTCCGGCGGGCCGAACACGAGGCATGCGTTGATCCCGCCGAACCCGAAGGAGTTGCTGAGGACGTACCGCACGGGACTCTCGCGCCCGGTTCCGGGGATGTAGTCGAGATCGCACGCGGGGTCGGGGTCCTCCAGGTTCACGGTCGGCGGGAGGTAGCCGTACCGGAGGGCGAGCAGGCAGACGGCGGCCTCGATCGCTCCGCTCGCGCCCAGGGCGTGGCCGTGCATGGCCTTGGTGCCGCTTGTGGGGATCCGGTAGGCCTGCGGCCCGAACACCTGCTTGATCGCCTGCGTTTCCACCACGTCGTTGAGCGGCGTGCTGCTCGCGTGAGCGTTGATGTACCCCACCGCCTCCGGGGCCACCCCGGCCTCCTGCAGGGCCTCCCGCATCGCCCGCGCGGCCTGGGCTCCCGACGGGAGAGGGGCCGTCATGTGGTAGGCGTCGTTCGAGGTGCCGTATCCGAGGAGCGACCCGTACGGGGAGGCCCCCCGGCGCCGGGCGTGCTCCAGGTCCTCCAGCACGAGGACCGCGGCGCCCTCCGCCATGACGAATCCGTCCCGCTGCCTGTCGAAGGGGCGGCAGGCGCGGGCCGGGTCGTCGTTGCGGGTCGACATGGCGCGGATCACGTCGAAGGCCCCGAAGGTGAGGGGGGCGAGGGGGGCCTCCACGCCGCCGGCGAGCATCACGTCCGCGTAGCCGTCGCGGACGGCCCGGAAGGCCTCGCCGATGGCGATGGTGCCGCTCGCGCAGCTGTCGGAGTTGGCGCTGCTCGGACCGCGGAGGTCAAACTCGATGGCGATGTTGCAGGACGCCGCCCCGCAGAAGACGGAGAGGGCCAGAGCCGGCTTGATGCGCTTGACCCCCTGGGCGAGGAAGACGGTGTGCTGTTCCTCGGCGAAAGCCGCCCCGCCCAGGGCCGATCCGATGAAGCAGCCGATCCTGTCCCTGTCCTCGTCCTCCGGGCGGAGCGCCGCGTCCTCGAGGGCCATCCGGGCGCACGCCACGGCGAACTGGGAGTAGCGGTCGAGGCGGCGGAGCCGCTTCCCGTCGAGGTACAGGGTAGGGTCGAACTCGCGCACCTCCGCAGCGATCTGGGAGGCGAAGGGCGAGGCGTCGAAGCGGGTGATCCGATCGACGGCGGAGCGCTCGCGGCGCAGCCCCAGGTAGAGGCCACGGCTCCCGCACCCGATGGGTGTGACCGCCCCGATGCCGGTGACGACCACCTGTCGCTTCATACGCCACCTTCGGGGTCCGCTCCCCGTCCCGCCCCTGCCCCGGTCCGGGCGCCTTCGGCCAGCTCCTTGATGCGCCGGAGGGTGGTCCGCGCCATGGGGTCCACGAAGAGCGGGCCGATGATCCACCGGGCGATCGCCGGGCCGACCACGGGCCAGCGGAGGGCCAGCGTGTGCGTGACCACGACCTCCACGGTCCCCTCGTCCTCCGGGGTCAGGCGCCACTCTACCTCCATGCCGCGCGTGATGCCCCGCACGTGGGTGTACCGGATGTGGCGCTGGTCCGCCACCTCCTGGCGGGCCCACCACCACACGGGGATGCGTCCGCGTCTCGCGCGCATTTCCACGATCCTCTCGGCGCCGCGGGTCTCCAGCACCCGCACGCTCCGGTAGTGAGGCAAGAGGTCGGGCCAGCGCTCGACGCGGGCCGCGTACCGCGCCACCTCGTCCAGGCTCCCCCGGATCCGGATCCTCGTCACCGTCCGCATCACGGATGCCCCACGAGGTGGAACACGAAGGCCGGGCGGAGGATCGTCGGGGGAGCTTCCAGGTTCGCGACGACCGCCATGAACTGGCGGCCGAGGTCGGGACGGCGCCCCAGGCGACCGAGGAGGTGCCGGCCGAGGGCAGGCCGGAGCGCCAGGTGCTGCAGGAGACGGGAGGCCAGGGCGACTCCGCCGAATTCGCGCCGCCGGGCTTCCGCGTAGGCGCGCACGGTCTCCGCGGGCGTGGAGGTGCCCGCGAGGAGGCCCACGGCCGCCGCCGCGCACAGCTCGGCTCCTCGGAGCGCGAGGTAGACGCCCTGTCCGGTCAGGGGGTCGAGGGAGGTGGCCGCATCCCCCACGAGGAGGACGCGCCCGACGCCCGGCCGCCGGCGCGTATAGGCCAGCGGTCCAGTGGTCGCGAAGCCCCCGACACGCTCACCCCGGTCCAGGCGCGGTGCGAGGTCGGGGAAGGTCCGGAGCGCGCTCCAGTAGAGGGCCTCGACGCTGCTGCGGTGGGCGCGCAGCACGCGGCGGGGGAGGGCCACCGTGAGGTTCACGAGACCGCCGGGGAGGTAGGCCACGCCGCAGTACCGGTTCGGGCCGAGGTGGAGCTCGCCCAGTTCCTCCGGGGACGGGCGTCCGGGGGGAGCGGGGAACCCCGCCACGTACGCCCCCACGGTAAAGCGGCCCCGCACCGGCGGGCCGCCGGCCCCGACGGAGCGAGCCACGGCGGACCGTGCCCCGTCGGCACCGACCACGAGGCGGGCGGCGACGGTGTGGTGCCGCCCTCGGGCGTCGAGGGCGGTGACGGAGGCCTCCGTCGGCCCCTGGGCGACGCCGACGGCCCGGAGCCCAGGGAGGAACCGGGCGCCGAGCCGCGTGGCGTGACAGAGGAGGAGGTCGTCCAGGATCCGCCGGGGAAGCGCCCATCCGGTCCCGCGGGGGAAGCGTAGCTCCACGGGGTTCCCGTCGATCCCCACCACCCGCATGCCGCGGACGGGACGCGCGCCCGCCTCCGCGAGCGCCCCCCGGAGGCCCAGCCGGGCCAGGACCTCGTCGCACCCCGGATTGAGGTAGTCTCCGCAGGGCTTGGGGCGCGGGAAGGCCGCGCGGTCCAGCAGGAGCACTCGGTACCCCGCCCGGGCGAGGAGACCCGCCACGGTGCTGCCCGCGGGTCCGGCTCCCACCACGACGGCGTCTACCACGGCGTCACCGGACGCACTCCAGGGCCACGCGGAACAGGGGGAGCCGCCGCACCCGGAGGGAGGGAATCCCCGCGGCTTCCGCCAGGTCCCGGTACTCTTCCCACGACCGCGAGCGCCTGACGGAGACGGGCCCGTCGTGGCGGATGAGGGCGCTCGTCGAGAGGCGCGTGAGCGCCCACACGGCCCAGTACCCGCTCCCGGACCGGAGGAGGTCGATGACGAGGAAGCCGTGGCGGCTTACGCGGTCCAGCTCTCGGAGCAGCAGGACCGCCTCCGGGGGATCCAGGTGGTGGAGCGTCAGGGTGCACAGGGACGCGTCGACGCCCCCGTCCGCCACGGGGAGCCACCGGGCGTCAGCTCTGACGATCGCGACGCATCCGGTCGATGCTGTGACTTCCCGCGCGAGCCCGACCGATGTGGGGTGCCGGTCCACGGCCACGATCCGGGCCGGGATGCCCCGGCCCCGGGCCCACCCGGCCACCAGGGCAGGGATATCGCCTCCGCCCGTCCCCACGTCCAGGATCGTGAAGGGGCGGGGGCTCCGGCGTGCCTGCCAGGAGGGCAGGACCCGATCGAGGTAGAGCCGGACGAAGCCGGCGGCCCCGAGGAACCGGTTGAGACGGGCCAGGTCCCGGAAAGCCTTCTCCAGGTCCTCCCTCGGGCAGGCCGGGTCGTCCATGCGCTCCCCGACCGCCGGCGGATCGGGTCGGCGCCCCCGGCCCCCAGCAGCCCCGGAAGCGGCCGTGTCGATCGCCGCACGACCCTGTGCGTGTCTCATGCTCTCACCGCGTCGTGGAGGGACAGGGACTCCATTATAGCAGGGAGTGTGCAACAGCACGGTCACAGTGCGCCCGGGACGGGAGGCAGGCCCTGGGCGCCGGGGCGTCGAAGCGCCTCTCCGGACGGTCTTGATCTCTGCGGGACCGGGGAGGCGCGCTCTGCGGATCGCCAGCCTGCTCCCCAGTGCCACGGAAATCCTCTGGGCCCTGGATCTCCTCGGGGACGTGGTGGCCCTCACCCACGAGTGCGACTACCCCCCTGAGGCACGGCGGATCCCGGCTGTGGTGCGCCCCCGTCTGGACCAGCACCTGGGAAGCCGGGAGATCGACGCACGGGTCAGCGAGGCGGCCGGGCGGGGGGAGAGCCTGTATGCGATCGACGAAGACCTCCTCGCCTCCGTGCGCCCCGAGATGGTGATCACCCAGGACCTGTGCGACGTGTGTGCGCTTCCGGGAACGGATGTCGACAGGGTGCTGGAGCGCCTCCCGGGCCGTCCCCAGGTGCTCCGTCTCCACCCCCACACCCTGGAGGACATCCTCCGGGACATCCTGACCGTGGGAGAGGCCACAGGGCGCGCCGCGCAGGCCCGCCGTGTCGTGGCTGGCCTCCGGGCCCGGATCGCCCGGGTGGAGGACGCCGTGCGCGGGCGGCGACGGCAGCGTGTCGTGTGCGTAGAGTGGCTCGATCCTCCCTACTGCAGCGGCCACTGGATGCCCGAGCTCGTCGAGCGCGCGGGAGGCCGCGAGGTGCTGGGACGCCCTGGGCGGCCGTCCGTCCGGATCCGGTGGGAGGACGTCCTCCGGGCCGAGCCCGAGGTCCTCGTGCTCGCCGTGTGCGGGTTCGACGTGCCGCGGACGGCGGAGGACGTCTCGCGTCTGTGGGGGAATCCCGCGTGGAGGCAGCTCGTGGGGAAGGGGGGAGGACAGGTGTACGCCACCGATGCGGGGAGCTTCTTCAGCCGCTCGGGGCCCAGGATCGTGGACGGGCTCGAGATCCTGGGAGCGCTCCTCCACCCGGAGGCGGCCACGTGGCCGACACCGCCCGGTTCCTGGGCACGGCTGGTCCCCCAGGAGCCGCTCCGACTCCGCTGAGCTCGTCGGCGGTCTCGCCTGGGGGGGACGGCGCGGGGGGCCCGCGCTGGCAGGGCGGGCCGTGGCCCGATCCGAACTCCCCCGCACGAAAATCTCCGACCAGGGGCCGGGGAGCCTATGTCGCTTGAGCGCTGGGGCCGGATCACCATGGGGGCGGTCGTCGTGGCGGCCGGCGTCTTCATCCTGTACCGGCTGCGGCTCGTCCTGGTCACCGTCGCCCTGGCCGCGATGCTGGCGTACGCCCTCCTCCCCCTCGTGGAGTGGACGGCGCGCCTCCGGGTGGGGCCCCGGCCCGTGCCGCGGCTCGTCGCCGTGGTGGTGGTGTTCCTCGTGGTCGGGCTGGGGATCACGGAGCTCGTACGCATCGCCGCGGGCCCGGTGGGGGCCGAAGCGCACCGGTTCGCCCAAAACCTCCACCAGTACCGCGACCAGGTGGGGACGCTGCTCACGCGGGTCCGCACCTCGGTGGCGCGGGAGCTGCCCCCTCCCCTGCGCCAGCCCTTGGACCGCGCCATGAACCAGGCGGAGGTCGTCCTCGTGAGCGCCCTCACGGGGGCGCTCCAGGCGACGGCCAAGTGGCTCTCCCACGTCGTGGAAGTGGTTCTCATCCCGATCCTGGCCTTCTACTTCCTCGTGGACCTCCCCGTCCTCCGGGAGGAACTGTTGGGATTCCTCCCGCCAGGGGTGCGGCAGCCCGTCCTCGTCCTGGCCCGCCGGGCCGACGGCATCCTCGCCGGCTACGTGCGGGCGCAGCTCATCCTCATGATGGTGTCGGGCGTCGTCGTGGGAGTGGGTCTCGCAGTGATCGGGATGCGCTTCCCGCTGCTCCTGGGGATCGTCGCCGGGCTCACGCGCGCGATTCCCATCATCGGCCCGGTCCTCGGGGCCATTCCCATCGTGGGCCTGGCGGCGCTGCAGTCCTCGGAAGTGGCGGTGGCGGTCCTGGTCTTCTTCGTGATCCTGCAGCTGGCCGAGTCCAAGATCATCCTGCCGAAGATCATCGGGCACGAGCTCCGCCTGCACGCGGTGACGATCCTCCTCGCCCTCCTGATCGGGAACGCGCTGTTCGGCCTCATGGGGATGTTCCTGGCGCCGCCCGCCGCCGCCTTCGTCAAGGCCCTGCGGGAGGTCCAGGAGGAGGCCCTCCTCTTCCCGGAGGCGGTCGGGGCGCGCCGCGCGGGGGACCGCTAGAATCCCTGGGCCCGGAAGGGCGCCAGCAGAGTCTCGGCGGCCCGCAGGAGGGCCCGGGCGTACCACTCCGCGTCGTACGCCCAGTCGGCGGGGAGGCGGGCGTAGGGGACCGCGCGCTCCCCGCGGACGGGCGCCCCCGCATCGGCGATGATGTAGTCGATGGCCTCCCCGGGGTGGAGGACTACGCCGGCCTCCGCGAGCCGGTGAGCGGCCACGGCCTGGGGAACGCCCCGCTGGTACTGCTGGGGGGCGCGGGAGAGGACCGTGCGGATGACGAGCTCCTCCGGGCGCACGTCGTGCTGCCGGAGCCGGGTGAGCGCTTCCTCGAGGATTTCCTGGAGGCGGGGGAGCCGCGCGCGCACCTCCTCCAGGGTGCGGGCCTCGAAGAGGGTGGCGAGCATCCGGGCCTGCGCATCCGCCACGAGGGGAGGGGTGTTGCTCTGCCGCACCTCGATCCCCCGGACCTTCGTCGTCCCGTCCTCGAACACCCCGAAGTAGCGGTTGGGGACGCCGACGCGCGGATGGGTGCGGGACGGGACGAAGGCGATCCACCGGTACACGCCTTCCACGGCGATCGGCATGTCGGTGGCGGCCTGGATCTCAGCCGCCAGCGCCTCGAAATCGCCGCGGGTGGCTCCCTCCCGGTGAAGCCAGACGGAATCGACGAGCGCGTGGAGCATTCGGAATCCTCGGGATTCCGCCACGTCCTTCGCCCGGAGGAGCATCTCGCGGGCCAGCGCGGTGGTGCATTCGTGGGCCTCGATCTGGCCGAAGCGGGCGTTCCTGTACCCCTGGTACCCGAAGCAGTTGTGGGTGAGGACCCCGTCCTCGACGAAGAAGGCGGCGGGCTCTCCGGCGACCTCGAGACAGTAGACGAAGGGCTCCGAGGAGGGGACCGGGCGGACCGAGAGGATCCGGGCGATCCCCAGGGGCCGGTGGGCGGAAGGCGTTCCCGGGCTCAGGAGAGCAGGACCGGGCCCGCCCCCGTGCTGCTCTTGAAGCGTGAGGGCATCGTCCCATGAGGTCGCGACGGGGATCCCCTGCCCTGTCCGGAGCCGGTCGGCTCGGTCCACCCTGAGGCCCCCGCCGCCCACCACGTAGCACGGGTGGTCGGGCGTGACGAGCAGGTGGCCGTGTCCTTCCAGGGCGACCTGGAGCATGGTCGGAGGGGCCGGCACCTTCACCACGCGGCGTACGGGCCTGACGCAGAGGCGGAGGCGGCGGTCCACGCCGACGACGGCCAGGTCGTGAACCCGCGTGACGCCCGCAGCATCGCCGGGGAGGTAGGCCTCCACGATCTCCCGGATCGGCGCGACGCGCCACTGTGGTCCCGACCGATGGAGGACGCGTGTAGCCCCCCCGAGGCACACCACGCCGATCCACTTGAGCGCCGTCTGCCGCATGTCGTACAGGCGGCGTTCGGCGCCCTGTGTGGCCGCCCGTCGCTCCTTGTAGTAGCGGCGGCGCGCGAGGACCCGTTCCAGCACCCTGGGGATGAGCCCCTGCGCCCGCCGGCAGAGGTGATGCGGGATTCCGGGCACACGGGCCTCAGGATCCTCCCGGCAGCAGGGGCAATTCACCGTCTCCTGCGAGATGTTGAACCGGGTCATGAGCGCGGGGTACATGGCGGCGAAGTCCAGCTCGCCCACCTGTTCGTAGGCGCCGATGAGCGGAGTGTAGGTGAGCCCGCCGCGGTCCGTGAGGAGGAGGTCCGCGGCCGACTTGAAGGCCTCGGGCCGCGATTTGCGCCAGGGGATCAGGATCCCCTCCTGGTAGGCCTGGTCCAGCTGCATCGAGGTGATCACCGTGCCCACGCTGGTGCGGGCGACGTGTTGGACGGGCATGCGGCCCACCCGCGCCAGCTCGAGAAGCCCGGGGAGCTCCGCCTCTTCGTAGATGAACGAGTTGGCGGTGTCGAGGTGCCACCGGCCGTGCAGGTACACCCCGCCTGCAGTGTACGCCACGTGCCCGTAGGTCACATAGGAGCGCGGTCGGCGCGTCCGCACGCCCGCCTCCGGGTCTCGATTGAAGGGCGGGGCGTAGCCGTACCGGCGGGCGAGGCGGCGGAGCCGGGGGAAGAGGAAGGAGTCGCCCCACTCGGTGAGGATCACGTCGGGATCGTGGCGTTCGAGCCACCGCGTGAGGGCGCGGAGCAGGTCCTCCGGGGTGTCCCCGGTGAGGGCGCTCGCCTCGTGATCCGTCGCGATGTGCAGGACCGCACGGTGTCCGTGGTTCGGATTGACGGGATCGCCATCCAGGCGGAGGCGCACGATGGCGAGGGGAGGAAGCGCGTACTCGCGGTCCCAGGGGGAGTCCAGAGGCGCGATGGACCGCACGGTGCCGTCGGCCGTCAGGTCCACGGCGCATCGTCCCAGGGGGAACAGGCGGGAGTCGTAGAGGTACATTTGCGGGAGGGGGATGTCGCAGTTGTAGAGCACGAGGTCCTCGATCCGTGCGAGGCGGGTCACGACCTGGGAGAACGCGAGCGGGTTGGCCACCGCGACCTCGACGACCGCGAGGTCTCCCCGGAGCAGGTCGCGCCGCACCGTGGGCCGGGTGGTGAGGGGGATCCGGGAGCCGCGGAGGGCGGCGTCGGCCCGTGCCAACGCGCTCCGAGGGCCCGCGTAGTAGAACCGGGGAGCCCAGGGGTGAGTGGCCCGGACTCGGGAGCCGTCCCCCTGGAGGAGCCAGAGCACCATCCCGGAGGTCGTGGGGTACGCGTCGAAGAGCACCGCCTCCATGGGCTCTCTCACGAGTCGGCGGATGGGAGGGGGAGCCGCGGGAGGCCCGGCCCTCTCGACGCCTCCGCGGGAGGGGAGGCGTCAGGAGGATCGGCCGGACCGGGCAGGCGCGCGCGCAGGCGATCGACCTCCCGCTCCAGGTGTTCGATGGAGAGCATCGCTTCGAGGAGCATGGACAGGAGGAGGGCGTCGAAGGGCACAGGTCGGGCGACGTAGCTGGCCGCGGCCGCATACCGGCGGGCAGCGGCGAAGAGCCTGTCGAAGGCCGGGCGATCTTGCGCCCGGAGCGCCCGGCGGAAGGGGGCCCAACTGTCCTCCTCGCGCTGGATGATCTGTGTCATCGTGGGCACGGTGCGGCCCATGGGGTGCGAGCGCGCCAACCGGGACGCGGTCCGCGGAGGGGCGCGCAGAGATCCCTCCCTTCCCTCAGGATGCGAGACGGGAGACGAGGTGTCCCCCGCGCCGCGCCTTTCTGGGCGGGCTGTCTACCGCCGGGGAGAACCCGTGGGGGACGCCCCCGGACATCCGTTGCCGGAGCCTGTCGCTTGGCCAGGCTCGTTTTTCCCACCGCCGAGGCGGTGCCGCGCGGTTTGGCAGGTGGCATTCCACTCCTCCTCACAAGCCCCGGACTTCAGTCCGGGTACTTGACGTCGGACCGGGCTCGTCTCCCCGCCGGCCGGAGCGTGGTGTCGTGGGGCGTGTCCGGGTAGGGAGCCGACCATATCCACCGACCGGGTACGGGGCGTGTGCGGGTAATCCACGTGCCCTCTGGGCCCGGGTGTGTGGTGAAGTGCCACTGTGCCCACCTCTGGAGGTGCGCGTGGAAGCGCGGCGCGCGGAGCCCAGGAGCATCGTGGGGCGGAGGGGGTTCGGGGCACGCGAGGAGGACGGGGAGGCGAGCGCTGAGACGGCGGAAGGCCGGGAGAAGGCGGCGGAAGATGCGAAGTGCGACGGACGGAGGCACGTCGTCATCCTCGAGGAGATCGAGCAAGCCCAGGCAGAGGACGGCCCGGGGATGGAGCACGGCGACGGTGGGGTCAAGGCGCTCGGTGACCAGGGTCTCCAGCTGGTAGCACGTGTAAGCGCGGGAGAGGTGCATGGCGCGGAGGAGGGTCTGGGGGGCTAGGCCCTCGGCCCGGGCTGCGTCCGAGAGGATGAGCGGGTCGAAGGCGTTCGAGGCGTCGATGAGGAGCACCGGCTCCCCCCGGCGGAGGTACTGGAGGCACAGGAGTTGACTGAATACGAGGCAGCTCCGGTGGCCCGTGACCAGCACGAGACCGCGGAGGGGTTGGTCCCAAGGCACAACATCCATGGCAAAGCCCACTATATACGAACATATGTTCGCAGTCAATGGGGGAAGTAGTCCCGGGTTCGCAGGGGAAGGCCTTAAATTTAAGCCGGAGTCCGTCCCCGGCTGAGGAGCGCTCTCAGGAGCTGGTCCAGGCGGGCAGCGACAGCCCCGTTAGTGGCCACGAGGTCGCACCCCGCCCCCCGGGCCGCCTCGCGGAGTCTCTCGTCCCGGTGGCCGCAGAAGCCGAGGAAGGGGACTGCACGGGTCTCGGGATTCTCTTTGGCTCTCCTCACGGCCTCTACTGCGTCGAAGCCCCGCGCGGCCAAGTCCACGACCGCGGCGGTCGGGCGGGCCTCCAGAGCTCGGAGGAGCGTCTCCGCGGTGGAGGCGGTCGCGGGCCGGTAGCCGAGCGCGCGGAGGGCCGCGGCGAGCCGGTGGACGACGAGGAGGTTGTCCCCCGCCACGACGACACAGGGCTTCTCCCCCGTATCCCGGGCTATCACAGCGTGTCCGCCTAGACCGGATACCCCATCGCCTGGAGCTGGAGCCGGCCGTCCTCCGTCAAGCGTTCCGGGGTCCAGGGAGGGGTCCAGACCATCTCGACCTTGCAGTCGTCCACCCCTTCGAGGGTGAGGAGCTTCGTTTCGATCTCGCTGATGAGCTGGGGGCCGAGAGCGCACCCCACAGCCGTCAGCGTCATCTTGATGTGGACGACCCCGTCGGTGATAGAGATGTCGTAAATGAGGCCGAGGTCCCAGATGTTGACGGGGATCTCGGGATCGTAACACGTCTTCAGGACCTCGATGACCTGTTCCCGCGTGACCATAGCGCCCTCCTCGAGCGTATTGTAGCATAGGGGGTGTGAAAGCGCGCGGCCTGCTGCTGGTCCTCCTCGTGGCCCTCCTGGTCGCCTTCCCGGCCTTCGCCCGGTGGTATACGGAGTGGCTGTGGTTCGGCGAGCTCGGGTACCGGGTCGTCTTCTGGGTGCCTGTGCTCTCGCGGGCCCTCCTGGGGCTCGCCGCGGCGGCGAGCGTGTTCGTGATCCTCTTCGTGAACTTCCGGCCTCTCCTGCGCCTGCGTCCCGTGCCGCGCGTCATCGAGCTGCGGGCTGTGGGAGGCCGGGTGTACAGGCGGGTCTCGGCGCGGGTGAGCCCGGGGCGCCTCCTGGCCCTTACGCTCGCGGCCGTGAGCGTGCTGGCCGGTGCCGGCGCCACCGGCCCGTGGCTCGTGTTCCAGGCCTTCTTCCACCGCGTCCCCTTCGGGATCCGGGACCCCGTCTTCCACCGGGACGTGGGGTTCTACGTGTTCGCGCTGCCCGTCTACCAGATGGTGTACGACTGGGTGTTCGCCTGGGTTTTCGTCGCGTTTCTGGTCGTGGCCGCCGCCTACTACGTGGACCTGGCCCCGCTGCTCATGCGCGGCGTGTGGGCCGTCCCGAGGAGCGTCCGGACCCACCTGGTCGCCCTGGGCGGGGTCCTGCTCCTCCTGAGGGCGGCGGGGTTTTGGCTGGATACGTACGGCGTGCTGTTCTCCCCGCACGGCGCCGTGTTCGGGGCGGGATACGCGGACCTCCACGCCACGCTGCCTGTCCTGCGGGTGCTCGCGGGCGTGGCCGCGGCCTCGGGGCTCCTGCTCCTCGGGGCCGTGCGGTTCCCCACATTCAAGGCGGCGGTGGGGACGCTCGGGCTCCTCCTCGTCCTGTGGGTCGTGGGGCTCGGCCTGTACCCCACCTTCGTCCAGCAGGTGGAGGTGGCCCCCAACGAGCTGGACCGGGAGGCCCCCTACATCCGGAACAGCATCCAGGCCACCCTGGCCGCCTTCGGCCTCGACCGCGTGGACGAAAGGCCCTTCCCGGCGGCCCTCAGCCTGACCCCGGACCTGATCCAGGCGAACCGGCCGGTGCTCGACAACGTGCGCCTCTGGGACTACAGGCCGCTCCTGCGGACGTACTCCCAGCTCCAGAGCCTGCGGCTGTACTACACTTTCACCAGCGTCGGGATCGACCGCTACCGGATCGCCGGCCGCGAGCAGCAGGTCATGCTGGCCGCCCGGGAACTCGACGTGACGCGCCTGCCCAGCGAAGCCCGCACGTGGGTCAACGAGCACCTCGTGTTCACCCACGGGTACGGGCTTGTCATGACCCCGGTCAACAAGATCTCGAGTGAGGGGTTGCCGGAGTTCTACATCAAGGACATCCCGCCGACGAGCCCCATCGGGCTCGCGGTCACGCGTCCGGAGATCTACTACGGGATGCTGGGCGCGCCCTACGTGATCGTGGACACCCGGACCAGGGAGTTTGACTACCCCCGCGGGGAGGAGAACGTCTACACGACCTACGCCGGGACCGGGGGCGTCCCCCTGCGCGCCCCTCTGGCCCGCCTCGCCTTCGCCAGCCGGTTCGGGGCGATGTCCCTGGTGCTGAGCCGCGACGTCACCGGGGCGAGCCGCATCATGTTCCACCGGACCATCCCGGAGCGCGTGGCCCACCTCGCGCCCTTCCTCACCCTGGATCGGGACCCCTACCTGGTACTGGCGGAGGGGCGGCTGTACTGGATCGTCGACGGCTACACCACCAGCAGCCGCTACCCCTACGCGCGTCCCGTGGAGGGGGTTGCCTACATCCGCAATTCCGTGAAGGCGGTGGTGGATGCCTACAACGGGAGCGTGAGCCTCTACGTGGTCGACCCCGCGGACCCGCTGGTGCAGGCGTACAGCCGTGTCTTCCCGGGGCTCCTTCGGCCCCTCGCCGAGATGCCCCCCGCCCTCCTCGCCCACATCCGCTACCCCGTGGACCTGTTCACGCTCCAGGCGCGCGTGTACGCCACCTTCCACATGCGCGACCCCCGGGTGTTCTACAACCGCGAGGACGTGTGGGCGATCCCGAACGAGCTCCTCGGTGGGACCCCCCAGCCGCTCGAACCCTACTACGTGAATCTGCGCCTCGACCCCGCGGTGGGCGAGGAGTTCGCCCTGATCCTCCCCTTCACCCCGCGCGGGAAGGACAACATGGTGGCCTGGATGGCGGCGCGAAGCGACCCGCCCAACTACGGCCGCCTCCTCGTGTACCGCTTCCCCAAGGACCGCACGGTCTTCGGGCCGATGCAGATCGAAGCCCGGATCAACCAGGACCCCACCATCAGCAGCCAGCTCACCCTGTGGAACCAGCAGGGATCCCAGGTGATCCGCGGCAACCTCCTCGTGGTGCCGATCGCGGACGCGCTGCTCTACATCGAGCCGCTGTACCTCCAGGCCGAGGGGAGCGCCCTGCCGGAGCTCAAGCGCGTCATCGTCTCCTATGGAACCCGGATCGCCATGGAGCCCACGCTGGACGACGCGCTGGCGCGCCTCTTTGGGGTCCCCCGGGGGCCGGGCGGCTCCGCGCCGGCACCGCCTGCGGCGTCGCCGGGGACCGGCTCTCCGCCTCTGCCGCCGCGCGTCGCCGACCTCGTGTCGGAAGCCAGCGCGCACTACCGCCGCGCCCAGGAGGCGCTCCGCCGCGGGGACCTGGCCACCTACGGGAAGGAGATCCAGGAGGTGGGACGGATCCTCGACGAGCTCCGGCGCGCCGCGGGGCGTCCCTAAGAGGAGCGACCCCCGCCGGCGGGTCCGGCGCGCGGGGCGTCCTGCGCCCGGTGCCCCGCCTCGGCGAGGGCCGCTTCGTACTCGCTCGGGGTGTTGACGTTGACGAAAGAACGTAGGGCGGGGTCGTACCTGCGGAGTTCGTCCTCCTCCACGACACGGACGCGCACGTCGGGGAGGAATCCCACGTTCGAGCCCCCGCGCTCCAGGCAGCGCAGGATGGCCTCCCGGCACGCCGGGGTGTACACGGCGTGGAGGGGCTCCAGGAGGCCCCCGTGTGTCGGGATGACCACGTCGGCGTCCGCCGACAGGCCGCCGAGGTACCGGATGAGGGCGGGGTTGAGGAACGGCATGTCACACCCGCAGATGAACGCCGGGCCGCGTGCATGGAGCACCCCGGTGTAGATGCCCGCCAGCGATCTCCCGTGGGGGAGCGCGTCGGACACCATGGGCAGGCCGAGGTGGCGGTAGGCGTCGGGGGCCGTGGTGACGAGGAGGAGGTCTCCGCACGCCTCCCGGAGGCGGGCGATGACGGTCTCGATCAGGGTGGTGTCCCCGAAGGGCAGGAAGGCCTTATTCCGTCCCATCCGCCGGCTTCTGCCGCCCGCGAGGATGACGCCCGTCACGCCTCGAGTATAGCACCGCCCCCCAGGGTTTGCCCCCGGGCGGGCGGAATACTGGCCGCAAACCCTCGGGTGGCAGGGGGGAGGCCCATGGAGGCGGTGGAGGTCAGGAGAGTGCTCAAAGCGTTCGGGACGCAGGTGACGGAATTCATGGACCGCCGGCGGGAGCTCACGGGCCGGGCGGCCGCGGCCCTGGAGAGCCGGGACCGGGCGGCCGTCGCGGCGGTCCTCGCGGCCCTCATGACCGAGACGTCGGCCCTGCACCACCGGTGGTTGGAAGTGACCAACGTGGTCCTCGAGGAGGAGCGCGCCGCCTACAGCGAGATGGCCCGGCTCCTGGAGCAGGCAGCCGAGGCGCCCCCATGACCGGTCGGCCGGCCCCCTAGGGTCTCACGGCGTCCTCTTCCTCGAAGACCTCCCGGCGCACCGTGTACTTGTCGACGAGAGCCTGGACCACCGTGACCCCGAGGCCCGGCCCCGTGGGGACGGCCACGGTCCCGTCGGGGGCGACCTCGATCCACGGGTCGATGATGTCCTCGGGGAAGTACCGCCGGCTCGCTCCCATGTCCGCGGGGAGCGTGAACCCCGGGAGCGAGGCGAGGGCGATGTTTGCCGCCCGGCCGACTCCGGTCTCCAGGAATCCCCCGCACCACACGGGGACGTTGCGGCGCACGCAGAGATCGTGGCATCTCACCGCTTCGCTCAGGCCCCCCATCCGGGCGGCTTTGATGTTGATGATCCGGCAGGACCCCAGGTCCAGCGCCTTGCGGGCGTCCTCCGCCGAGGCGATGGACTCGTCGAGGCAGACGGGCGTGCGGAGCGCCTGCTGCAGCGCGGCGTGATCGACGATGTCGTCATGGTCGAGCGGCTGCTCGATCATGAGGAGGTCGAAGGCGTCCAGCTCCCGGAGGACGGGGAGGTCGGCCAGGGTGTAGGCGCTGTTGGCGTCCACCTGGAGGGGGATCGCGCCGAACCGGGCGCGCAGGGCGGCGACGAGGGAGACGTCCAGGCCGGGCTTGATCTTGACCTTGATGCGCCGGTACCCCTGGGCGAGCCAGGTGTCCACGCGCCGCAGGACACCGTCCACGGTGGGCTCGATCCCCACGCTCATCCCCGCCTCGATCCGGTCCCGCACCCCTCCGAGGGCGCGGGACAGGGAGACGCCGTGGGCCCGGGCGTAGGCATCCCAGACCGCCGCTTCGAGGCCCGCCTTGGCCATGTAGTGGCGCCGGACGGGCCGGACCCACGCGGCCACCTCCCGGGGGTGCTCGAAGGACCGCCCGAGGACCCGGGGGATCAGGAACTTCGCCAGGATCGGCCAGGCGGTATCGGTGGTCTCTTCCTTGTAGAAGGGCTTCGTCGTGACCGGGGACTCGCCCCACCCGGACACGCCGTCGGCCTCCACGCGGATCAAAAGACAGTCTTTGGCGTCGTCGCGGTCCACCGACGTCTCAAAAGGGAAGGTGTAGGGCATCCGGACGTGCCGCAGCTCGACCCGCGCGATCCTCATGGTGTGCCTCCCGGGTGCGAAGTGCGCTCGAGGAGGTACGCGACCCGGGGGCGTCCCGCCTCATGATCCCTGAGGGCCTCGGTGGCCGCGTATCCTCGGGCCAGGTAGTGCAGGAAGACCGCCCGCGTGGCCTCGCGCCACCGCAGGGCGTCGCGGGACGCTTCGGCCTTGAGGGGTCCGATGGCGTCCGGGATCTCCACCCGGAGGACCGGCGCCTCCAGGGTCAGGACCGGCTCGCCCGGAGGGGCGAGGGGGCCGGAGCCCTCCGCCGTGAGGGCCCAGGGGATGTCCGGGGGCACGGCCGGCGGGCTCTCCCCTGCCACCCGGCCAGCGACGCGCGGCGAGTCGAGCGCCCAGTCCACCTCGAAGCGGTCGCTGGGCAATCCGCGGTTCAGCTCGTCCATCATCTGGCCGTAGTAGTCCGGGTAATAGCGGGAGGCGGTAGCCCCCAGGCGGCTGAGGTTGAAACAGGCGTTGACCGCCTGCAGGGGATCGTAGGTCCACACAATGCGGGAGACGCCCGCCCTGCGGGCGGCGTCCCGCTGGGCGCACTTGAGCTGGAATCCGATCCCCCGCCCCCGGTAGGCGCGGAGCACGCCCGTCATGTGAGAGTACCACAGCGGTGCCCCGTCGCGGAGCCCGGGGAAGGCGTAGGAGAATCCCACGAGGAGGGGCCCGTCGAAGGCCCCGAGCACAAGGCCGCCCGCGGCCACCGCGGCGACGAGCTGGTTGAAGGGGACCACCTCCCGGTCGCCCATCCCCCAGACGGCGCGTTGGAGGTCCTCGCACTGCCGGAGGAGGCCGAGGTCCGTGAGGGGGCGGATCGTGTACACGGGTCCCTGCTCGCGTGGAGGACTGGGGAGGAATTTCCCCCTCCGTGCGTCCTCCCCCTCCCCCAGGGGACCGGGCGGCCGCTGGCCAATTGGTGCAAGAGCGGGACACTGGCTCAGGAGGGATACGCCGATGGACGACATCGCCGTCGAGGTCGACCGTCAGATGCCCCGGGCCCTGGAGGATCTCCGGGCGCTCGTCCGGATTCCGTCCGTGGCCGCGCAGCGCCAGGGAATCCCCGAGGCCGCCCGGGCCGTCCGCGATCTGTTCGAGGCCGAAGGGGGACGGGTGCGCCTGCTGGAGCACGAGGGCGCGAGCCCGGTGGTCGTGGCCGAGTTCGAGGGACGATCGCCCCGCACGCTCCTCTTCTACAACCACTACGACGTGCAGCCGGCGGAGCCGGTGGAGGAGTGGACCGTGCCTCCCTTCGACCTCACCCAGCGCGACGGAGCGCTCCTCGGGCGGGGCGTGGCGGACAACAAGGGCGATCTGGTCACACGGATCGCCGCCCTGCGGGTCCTCCGGGCCGCCCGGGGGGAGCTCCCCTGCCGGGTCAAGTTCCTCGTCGAGGGGGAGGAGGAGATCGGGAGCGTGCACTTCGGCGCGGTGACCCGGGCTCACGCGGACCTGCTCCGGGCCGATGCCTGCATCTGGGAGTACGGCGAGCGCGACCACAGGGAGCGCCTCCACATCGTGTGCGGCATGAAGGGGCTGTGCTACGTGCAGCTGGAAGCGAGCAGCGCGTCGGTCGACCTCCACTCCTCCCTGGGCGCCCTCGTGGAAGGCGCGACCTTCCGCCTCGTGTGGGCGCTGAGCACGCTGAAGGACCCCACCGGGCGCGTCCAGATCCCGGGCCACTACGACCGCGTGCGGCCGCTCACCCCGGCGGAGGACGAGGCCATGCGCCGCATTCCCGAGGACGTCGTCGAGGGCATCCGGCGTCAGGCGGGCGTGGAGCGTTTCATCGGGGGGGTCACGGGGGCTGAGGCCGTCCGCCAGCTCCTCGGCGCCCCCACGTGCACCATCTGCGGGATCTGGGGCGGCTACACCTCGGAGGGAGCCAAGACCGTCCTCCCCCGGGTGGCCCGGGCGAAGATCGACTTCCGCCTCGTGCCGGACCAGGACCCCCACGAGGTCGCCCGCAACCTGCGCCGCCACCTGGACGCCCACGGCTTCTCGGACATCGCCGTGACGGTGCTGGGCGCCGAGTTCCCGTGGCGGACCAACCTGGACGACCCCTTCGTCGCCCTGGTCCGGGATGCCGCCGCCGAGGCCACGGGGCGTCCCGTGGTGGTGTACCCCACCTCGGCCGGCACCGGGCCCATGCACGACGTGGGACCGGTCCTCGGGATTCCGCTCGTCAGCGTCGGGAGCGGGTACTGGAACAGCCGCGCCCACGCTCCCGATGAAAACCTGCGGCTTGGCGATTTCCGGGAGACGATCCTCATGATGGCTCACCTGATGGAGCGCTTCGCGGGGGGGTAGCGGGGTCGGAACCCGGGTTGCGCGGGCTGGTATAATGGAACCTGCGCGCCTGGCCCGGGGACGGGCGAGGCGCGGACGTGCACAAGGAGGGAACCTATGGCAGTGGAGGTGGGGCAGAAGGCTCCGGATGCCGTGGTGGTCAGCGGGGACCGCAAGCCGGTCAGGCTGAGCGAGTTCCGGGGCAAGCCGACCGTGCTGGCGTTCTTCCCTGCAGCCTTCACCAGCGTCTGCACCAAGGAGATGTGCCGGTTTCGCGACGACCTGGCCCGCCTCAGCTCGCTCAACGCGCAGGTCATCGGGATCAGCGCCGACACGCCCTTCGTACAGGCGGAGTTCGCGAGGCAGAACAACCTCACGTTCCCTCTGCTCAGCGACTTCAACCACGAGGCGATGAGGGCCTTCGGCGTGTACGACAGCAGCTTCCTCGGGGTGCTGGACGGCATCGCGAAGCGGTCGGTGTTTGTGCTCGACCGGAACGGCACGGTGGTCTACAAGTGGGTCTCCGACAACCCCGGGGTCGAGCCTCCCTACGAGGAAGTGGAAGCAGCTCTGCGCAAGGCCTCCTAGTCACCCGGTCTCCCGCGCGCCCTCCCGGCGTTATGGCGAACGTGTGCTCGCCTTCGAGGCCTCTGAGGGAGGAGGCGGAAGGGGGGAGGGCCGGCCGGGCAGAAGCAGACCGCCATTCCTCGCGCGCGATCCCCAGAGCCTGCCGGGCGGGGCGTGCGGGGAAGAGTGCGCCTGAGAGGAGCTCCGGTATGACGCCCACCGTGCGGACGACTCTGGCCAACGGATTGTCGGTGGTCCTCCAAGAGGTTCACACGAGCCCTGTGGCCAGCTTCTGGATGTGGTACCGGGTGGGCAGCAGGAACGAGGTCCCGGGGATTACCGGGATCTCCCACTGGGTCGAGCACATGCTCTTCAAGGGGACCCCGAGCCTCGGCAAGGGTGAGTTCTCCCGCCTCGTCAATCGGCACGGCGGGTCCTGGAACGGGTTCACCTGGAAGGACTTCACCGCCTACTTCGAGACCCTGCCGGCCGAACACATCGACCTGGGGATCCGCATCGAGGCCGACCGGATGGTGAACGCGCTCTTCGACCCCCAAGAGGTGGAGAGCGAGCGCACGGTCATCATCTCGGAGCGGGAGGGGGCGGAGAACAACCCGGAGTACGCCCTCTCGGAGGAGGTGGAGGCCGCGGCCCACCGCGTCCACCCCTACCGGTACGCGGTGATCGGGTACAAGAGCGACCTCTGGGCCATCACCCGGGACGACCTGGTCCGGCACTACCGGACCTACTACCAGCCCAACAACGCGGTGCTCGTGGCGGTGGGCGATTTCGACAGCGAAGCGCTCCTCGCGAGGATCCGGGGCGCCTTCGAGCCGATTCCCCCCGGTCCCCCGCCCCCTCCGGTCCGGGCCGTGGAACCTCCCCAGGAGGGCGAACGCCGGGTGGTCCTCCGGCGCCCCGGCGGGGCCGTACCCATCGTCCAGATGGCGTTCCACGCGGCCCCTGTCTCGCACCCCGATTTCTTCCCCCTGCTCCTGGTGGACGGGGTCCTCTCCGGTTTCAAGGGGCCCGGCGTCTTCGGGGGAGAGGCCGTGGGCATCCGGAGCAGTCGCCTCTATCGGGCGCTGGTCGAGCGGGAGCTGGCCGTGGAGGCCGGGACCGCGTACCGCCCGGCCATTGACCCGACGTTGTTCGAGATCGGAGCGACCCTGCGCCCGGGGGTGGACCCGGAGAAGGTGGAGTCGGTGATCCTCGGGGAGCTCGCGCGGATCAGCGAGGAGCCTGTGGGGCCCGAGGAGCTCGACAAGGTCCGCAAGCAGGCCCGGGCCCAGTGGGTCTACGCCGCCGACGGGGTCTCCCGGCGGGCGGTCCTGCTGGGGAGCATGGAGGTCGTGGCGGGGCCCGAGTTCCTCGGACACTTCTGGGAGCGGCTCTCGTCCGTGACGGCCGACGCCATGCGGGAAGCGGCTGCCCGGACGTTCACTGACCTGAACAGGACGGTGGGGTGGTACTTCCCGGAGCCCGCCCCCGCCGCAGCGAGGGTCGGAACCGGGGCTGCGGCGGGGAGAGGGGAGACGACGCATGCGTGAAGCTGGCGTCAGGCGTCAGACCGTGCCCATCACGCCCGACTCGGTCGTGCGGCAGGCGTTTGCAGGGGGCGCCGTGGCCCTCGTGCGGCGCAGCCAGGCCACGCCGTCGGTCACCATTCGCGGCTACATCCCGGCCGGGGCCGTGTACGACCCCGAGGGACGGTGGGGGCTCGCCCTCTTCACCGCGTCGATGCTCACGCGCGGCACCGCCGCCTACAGCTCGGAGGAGCTCGCCCTCGTGCTGGACACCATGGGGGCGAGCCTGACCGTCGGGGCCGATGTGGAAGGGGTGACCTTCACCGCGCGGTGCCTGGCTGAGGACGCCCGCCGCATGCTGGCGATCATCGCGGAGGTGGTGCTGCGCCCCACGTTTCCCCCCGACGAGGTGGAAAAGCAGCGCGGGAAGATCATCACCGCGCTGCGCGAGTCCCACCACGACACCCGGACCATGGCCGAGAAGACCTTCCGGGCCGCGGCCTACCCCCCGGGGCACCCCCACCACCGGATGCCCGAGGGGGACGAGGAGACCGTGGCCGCCGTCACCCGGGACGATCTCGTGGAGTTCCACCGGAGGTGGTACCGGCCCGACGGCTCGGTGATCGCGGTCGTGGGCGACGCCCTGCCCGATCAGATCCTCGACCACCTCCACGCGACGCTCGGGGAGTGGCCCTCGCCCGGCCCGCGGCCCCCGCTCGAGCTTCCGCCGGCGGGTCCGGCCCCCGCGGTTCAACGCAGGACCGTCCGGATCGCCGGCAAGAGCCAGGCCGACATCGTGCTGGGCGCGCCCGGGTTCGCCCGGACGAGCCCCGACTACTACGCGGGCATGATGGCCGACCTGATCCTGGGGAGGCTCGGCCTCATGGGGAGGCTGGGCGCCACCGTCCGTGACGAGGAGGGGCTCGCCTACTACGTCTACAGCCAGGCCCAGGCGGGCTTCCTCGCTGGCCCGTGGACGGTCCGGGCCGGGGTGAACCCCCGGAACGTGGAGCGCGCCATCCAGGGAATCCTCCGCGAGATCCGAGGCCTCCAGGAGGAGCCGGTGCGGGGAGACGAGCTCGGCGACGCCCGCGACTACCTCACGGGATCCCTGGCCGTGCGATTGGAAACGGACGCGGGCATTGCCCAGGCGCTCCTTGAGATCGAGCTCTTCGCCCTGGGCCTCGACTACCTCCTGCGGTATCCGGCCCTGATCCACGCCGTGACGCCCGAGGAGATCGCGGCCGCAGCCCGGCGGTACCTGCCCCTCGACGGGTACAGCGTGGCCACGGCGGAGCCGGCATGATCCGCGTGGGATTCGGGCTGAACGGGAACCTCCCGGTCCGCCAGGCGGTGGAGTACGCCCGCTACGCCGAGTCCCAGGGCCTCGACTCGTGCTGGCTGCACGAGGCCTACTGGAACCGGGACGCCCTCACGTACCTCTCCGCCATGGCCATGGCCACCCAGCGCCTCCGGCTCGGGACCGGGTGCATCAACCCCTACACCCGGCACCCCGTGCTCGTCGCGGCCTCGCTGGCCTCGCTCGACGAGCTGAGCGGCGGCCGGATGCTCATGGGGTTTGGCACGGGGTACCCGTCCCGTCTGGACGAGCAGGGCATCCCCCACCCCTCTCCCGTGGCCGCCATGCGCGAGAGCATCGCCCTCATCAGGCGCCTGTGGAGCGGGGAGAGGGTGACGTTCACAGGCCGGGTCTTCTCCCTCACCAACGTGGCGATCACCGTGAGGCCGGCCCGCCCGGTCCCCGTGTACCTGGCGGGGTGGGGGCCGCGGATGCTGCGGGTCGCGGGCGAGATGTGCGAAGGCTACCTCGCCCGCCCTGTGGAGTCGGCCGCCTCCTGCCGGCGTCTCATCGGGGCCGTCCGCGCGGCGGCCCGGGGTGCAGGCCGGTCGGCCGACGAGATCGACACGGCCGCCTACCTCCTCTGCGCGGTCGCCCCCAGCCGGGCGACCGCCCGGGATCGGATGCGCCGGGACCCCTTCGTCGTCTACCAGTTCGCGGTGATGGACGACCGGGTGCTGGCGGAGAGCGGGATCGATCCGGAGCTCAAGCGCCGGATCGGGGAGGCCTTCTGGCGGGGCGACCTCGAGGAGGCCTCCCGCCGCGTCGCCGACGAGCTGCTGGACACCTTCACCCTGGCCGGCACACCCGATGACCTGCTGGGCCGCCTCGAGGAGTACGTGGAGGCCGGGGTGCGGCTGCCCATCCTCCAGCCGGTGGCCACCGAGGAGGCCGAGGTGCGCCGGGTCATCGACCTCGGCCGGGACTACGTGCGCTCCGGCCGAACGGTCGTGTGAGGCCTCCGGTCCCGGGGGAGCGGTGGCAGCGCGGGCCATGGACGGGAGACCTTCCGGCGGAGACGTCGCCATCGCGGTGATCGGCGGGACGGGCCACCAGGGGTTCGGCCTGGCAGTCCGCTGGGGGGCGGCGGGCCTCGCGGTCGCCATCGGGTCTCGGTCCCCCCAGCGCGCCGAAGCGGCCGCCGCCCGGGCACGCGAGATCGTGGGACGCGTCCGCGGGACCCCCCCGCCCGTAGTCGGCTACGACAACATCGAGGCGGCCCGCCTGGCCCCCGTGGTGGTGGTGACCGTGCCTGCGGGAGCCCACGCGGCGACCCTGGAAGCCCTCGCGCCCGCCGTGGGCGGGAAGGTCCTGGTGGACTGCACGGTCCCTCTTGACCGCAACCCGGCCTACGCCGTCCAGCTGCCCGAAGGGTCGGCGGCGCAGGCGGCCCAGCGTATCCTCGGTCCCGGGACGCCGGTCGTCGGGGCCTTTCACACTGTTCCCGCGTCCCTGCTGCAGGACCTGGCGCGCCCCGTGGACTGCGACGTCCTGGTCTGCGGGGACGACCGGGAGGCGAAGGCGCGCGTCGTCGAGCTGGCGCGGGCTATCGGGGCCCGGGCGGTGGACGTGGGGACGCTGCGGCAGGCCCACACCCTGGAGCGGTTGACGGCGCTTCTCATCGGGGTGGGCCGCCGCACGGGGCGGCACGAGCTGGGGGTCCGCATCACCGGCCTGTGAGGGGCGGAGCGGCGCTGCTCGTGGTCGGAGGCCTCCCCGAGGTGCGCCCCGGGATGTCGCTGCCCGCCGTCCTGGTCGGAGCGCTTCGGGAGTACGGCCCCGCCCCGGAGCAGGGCGACGTCCTGGTCGTGGCCCAGAAGGTCGTGAGCAAGGCCGAGGGCAGCCTGGTGGACCTGGCGGGCGTGAGGCCCGGCCCGGCGGCACGCCGGCTGGCCCGGAAGACGGGCAAGGACCCGCGGCTCGTCGAGGTGATCCTGGGGGAGTCCGTGGAGGTCGTCCGCGCCCGCCGCGGTGTCCTCATCACGAGGCACCGGCTCGGGTTTATCTGCGCCAACGCCGGCGTGGATCACAGCAACGTCGGCGCCGGGGAGACCGTGGTGAGCCTTTTGCCCCGAGACCCCGACGCCTCGGCCCGGGCGATTCGGGACGCCGTGCGGGACGCGTTCGGGGCGGAGGTGGCGGTCCTCATTAACGACAGCCACGGGAGACCTCACCGGGAGGGCGCAGTGGGCGTCTGCATCGGCGCCGCGGGACTCGACCCGCTGGTGAGCCTCGTGGGCCGGGTCGACAGGTACGGGTATACCCTCCGCACGTCTGTGGAGGCGGTGGCGGACGAGCTGGCGAGCGCGGCCACGCTCCTCCAGGGGCAGTGCGACGAAGGCACACCGGCGGTCCTCATCCGCGGTATCCCCGTCCCCCCGGGCGAGGGAGGGGCGCGGCGGCTCGTCCGGGACCCTTCCCGCGATCTGTTCCTTTGACCGGACGGAGGCTCAGGGTGTCGATGGCAGAGGGAGCGATGAAGATGGCGCGGTACCGGATTGGTCTCGACATCGGGGGGACCTTCACCGATCTAGTCCTCCATGACGACGCCACCGGCGAGATCCGGCTCCACAAGGTGCTCACCACCCCGCAGGATCCCTCCGAGGGGGCGTTGCGCGGCCTGCGGGAGCTGTGCGGGGCTGCGGGCATCGGCCTGAGCGATGTGGGCCTGCTCATCCACGGCACGACCCTCGTGACCAACGCCCTCATCGAGCGGACCGGCGCTCGGACCGGCCTCCTCACCACCCGGGGCTTCCGGGACATCCTGGAAATGGGCAAGGAGCAGCGCTATGACATCTACGACCTGTTCCTCAAGTTCCCCGAGCCCCTGGTGCCCCGACCCTGGCGGCTGGAGATCGACGAGCGCGTGGACCGGGACGGGCGCGTCCTGGTCCCTGTGGACCTCGACCAGGTCCGCGCGGCGGTCCTCCGCCTGACCCAGCAGGGCGTCGAGGCCATCGCGGTCTCGTTCCTCCACGCCTACGTCAACCCCGAGCACGAGCGGGCCGTGGGCGCGCTCCTCCAGGAGGAGTTTCCGCGCCTGGCGGTGTCCCTGAGCAGTGAGGTAGCACCGCAGATCCGGGAGTACGAGCGGACGTGCACGACCGTGTGCAACGCCTACGTGCAGCCCCTCGTGGATCGCTACGTGCGCCGGATGACGGGGGCCTTGGCGGCTCAGGGGTTCCGCGGCCGCTTCTACCTCATGCAGTCGTCGGGGGGGACGATCGCCCCGGAGGTCGCCCGCCGGTTCCCGGTCCGCCTCCTGGAGTCCGGGCCCGCCGGAGGGGCCCTGGTGACGGCCTTCTTTGGCGAACGCCTGGGCCGCCGGGACGTGGTGGCCTTCGACATGGGGGGCACGACGGCCAAGATGTGCCTCATCCGCGGCGGTCGTCCGGAGGTGGCCCCCATGATCGAGGCGGCCCGGGTGCACCGGTTCAAGCGCGGATCAGGCCTGCCCATCACCGTTCCCGTCATCGACCTGATGGAGATCGGCGCCGGGGGCGGGTCGATCGCGTGGATGGACTCGCTGGGCCTCCTCAGGGTCGGCCCCCAGAGCGCGGGCGCCTCGCCCGGCCCCGCGTGCTACGGCCTCGGGGGCCGGGAGGCGACGGTGACCGACGCCTGCGTGGTCTTGGGCTACTACGACCCGGCGTCCTTTCTCGGCGGGGCGATGCCCCTGGACCGGGCGGCGGCCGAAGAGGCCCTGGACCGCCTCGCCCGGGCGGCGGGTCTTACGGTGGTGTCCGCCGCCTGGGGTGTCTACCAGATCGTGAGCGAAAACATGGCGGCGGCGGCCCGCGTGTACCTGATCGAGCGGGGGCAGGACCCGCGCCGGTTCACCATGGTGGCCTTCGGGGGCGCGGGCCCCGCCCATGCCTCGCGTGTGGCCCGGATCCTCGGCCTTCGCGACGTGGTGGTCCCCCCGGCCTCTGGCGTGGCCTCGGCCCTGGGGTTCCTCGTCGCGCCCCTCACCTTCGACCTCGTCCACTCCCTTCCGGGGGTGCTGGAGGAGCTGGACTGGGCGGCGGTCGACCGCCTCTACGCGGCCTTGGAGGACCGGGGGCGCAGGATGCTGATGGAAGGCGGTGTCGCCAACGAGGAGGTGACGTGCGTGCGGCACGCGGAGATGCGCCTTGCGGGGCAGTTCCACGACATCGAGGTGGAGGTCCCCCCGGGGCCCCTCACGCCGGATCTTGGGCCGCGCCTGGCGAAGCGCTTCGAGGCCGAGTATCGCCGCCTCTACGGCACGTTCCTCCCCGGCCGCCCCATTCAGGTCCTCCACTGGGGGGTGCGGGTCTCGGGACCCCGTCCCCGGATCCGGCTCGCGGAGGGCGTGATCGACGTGCGGGCGGAGGCGACCCGCGCGCTGAAGGGGACGCGGCGCGCCTATTTCCCGGAAACGGAGGGCTTCGTCGAGGTCCCGGTGTACGAGCGGTCCGGCCTCTGGCCGGGAAGCGTGGTGAAGGGGCCGGCCATCGTCGAGGAACGGGAGGCGACCACCGTGGTGGGGCCGGGGGATCTCCTCCGGGTGGACGCCTCCTACAATCTCCGTCTCGAGGTGGGGGGGCGATGAGCGACGCCTTCGATCCCGTCTCTCTCGAGATCCTGTGGAGCCGGCTCATCAATATCGCCGAGGAGTGCTGGATCACCATCTGGCGGACGGCCTTCAGCACCATCATCGGCGAGGCCCAGGACTTCGGGTGCGAAATCCTGGATGCCGACGCGGAGTCCATCGCCCACTCGCCGCGCTCCATGCCGGTGTTCAACCTCACCCTGCCGCTGGCCGTTCGCCACCTCTTGCGCGCCTTCCCCCGGGAGACCTTGGAGGAGGGGGACGTGCTGGTGACCAACGACCCCTGGGCCTGCGCGGGGCACCTCTACGACCTGGCCGTGGTGACGCCCGTGTTCCGCCGGGGCCGCCTCGTGGGACTCGTGGGGTCCATCGCCCACTGTTCGGATATCGGCGGGACGCGGGACTCCCTCAGCGCCCGCGAGGTGTTTGACGAGGGTCTCCAGATTCCTCCGCTCAAGCTCTACCGGCGGGGCGCGCCCAACGAGGACCTGTTCGCGATCATCCGCGCCAACGTGCGCCTCGGCGAGATGGTGCTGGGCGACATCCAGGCGCAGGTGTCCAGCAACCGGGTGGGCGCCGAACGCCTGGTGGCCTTCATGGACGAGTACGGGCTCGACTCGCTCGGGCCGCTCGCGCGGGCGGTCCAGGACAGGGCCGAGCGGGCGATGCGCGAGGCGATTCGCGCGGTCCCGGAGGGCGTGTACCGCAGCGAGATCCAGTGTGACGGCCTCGGCGAGCCCCTGACGCTCCCCTGCACCGTGGTGGTGGCCGGGGACGAGATCACGGTGGACTGGACGGGGGCCCCTCCCCAGCTCCCCCGGGGAGGCGTCAACTGCACGTACCACTACACCGCCGCCCACACGACCTATGCGCTCAAGTCCATCCTGACACCCGAGATCCCGTCCAACGCCGGCTGCTTCCGCCCTCTCCACGTGGTCGCGCCCGAGGGCTCGATCCTCAACTGCCGCTACCCGGCGTCGGTGAGCGAGCGCACCCACACCGGCTGGTATCTGGGGCCGGCTGTCTTCATGGCGCTGGCGCCGGTCCTGCCCCACCGCGTCCAGGCGTTCACGGGGCTGCCCATCGGCATGGGAGCCTACGGTCACGACGCGGCGGGACGCCCCTTCAAGGATCACCTCTTCCAGGGTGGAGGCCAGGGGGCGAGCGCCCACGGGGACGGCAAGTCAGCCCTCCTCTACCCCACCTCGGCGGCCAACGTCTCGGTGGAGATGTTCGAGAGCCGCACCCCCCTCCTCGTGGAGTGCAAGGAGCTCATCCCCGACTCGGGCGGCGCGGGGCGCTTCCGGGGAGGTCTGGGCCAGCGTGTGCGTGTGCGGCTCCGGGAGCCGAGTGCGTCTCCCGTCCTGGTTGACTTTCGGCCTCACGGGATGCTCGTCTCGGTGCCCGGTCTCTTTGGCGGCCACGCAGGCGCCCGGGCGCGAGCCTATGTGCTGGAGGGCGACCTGGTGCGGGAGGGGAGCCCGGAGGCGAGCCTGGTGGAGCTCCGGAGCCCCGCCCAGAGGGCGACGATCGAAATTGCGGGAGGCAGCGGCTACGGCGATCCGCGGGAGCGGCCTGTGGAGTGGGTCCAGGCCGACCTGGACGCGGGGTACATCACCCCCGCCGGGGCGGAGGCCTACGGGGTTGCGGTCGGCGAGGACGGGCGGGTCCGGCGCCGGGGCTTTGGGGGAGGGCCGGAGGAACGATCGGGCGCCGGAGGGAATTGAGGAAAGCTGGATGGCAGTCGACGTCACGGAGTGGAGGGGGCGATGAGGACAGAGACCCTGCTGCGCGATCCCCGGGTCCGGGAGGTGGTGTCCACCTGGCTGAATGGAGAGGTGACGCGGCGCGAGGTCCTCCGCCGGCTGGCCGCGCTCGGCGTGGGCCTCCCGGCGGCGGCGGCCGTGCTCGGGGCCTTCGGGGAGAGGGGGATGGCAGCGGCCGGGCCTCAGTCCTTCAAGGGGCAGACGCTGGTCGTCACCAGTTACGGCGGGACGTGGCAGGAGTTCATGGAACAGGAGCACATCCCTCCCTTTGAGGCCCTGACCGGGGCCAAGGTCGAGCTGGCCATCGGGCTCGCCAAGGACTGGTTCGCGAAGATGCGGGCCGCGGGAAAGGACAACCCTCCCTACGACGTCTTCGTGGCCAACGAGACCTACCTGGCCCAGCTCCGCCTCGAGGGGTACTTCACGCCGCTCCCCCCCGACAAGGTGCCCAACCTCGCCTTCGTGCCGAAGGCGCTGCGGCAACCTCGCGACGTGGGAGTCCTGGGCCTCGTAGGGGCTCTCGGCATCACCTACCGATCGGACAAGGTCCAGACGCCGCCGGCGTCATGGCTTGACCTCCCCAAGTACGGGAACAAGACGACGATCTTCACCATCGGAAACTCGGGGGAACCCCAGCACATCATGAAGATGGCCCAGATCCTCACCGGCAACTACAAGAACTGGAAGCCCGCGGTGCAGTGGATCGGCAAGCACCTCTGCGCGGCCCGTCAGGTGGATTTCAGCGGAACGGAGCAGACGATGCTGACGCAGGGCGAGACCTACGTCGGGCTCATCGACGCGCCCGACTGGGCGCTCCTCAAGGCCAAGGGCATCCCCGTGGAGTGGGTCCTCCCCAAGGAGGGCTACTGCGGCATGTTTGAGCAGGACATGAACGTCACGGCGGGGAGCCGCGTCAAGGACCTGGCCTATGCCTTCATCAACTACTGGCTGAGCCCGCCCATCCAGCAGAAGTGGGCCGAGAAATTCTACTGGACGCCCGCCAACAGCCACGTCAAGATCCCCCGCGACCTCGCGAGGCTCATCCCGGTGACCCCGCAGCAACTCCCCCAGATCCCGCGGTGGGATTACGTCTGGCTCAACACCTCGGGAGCGCGCGAGGCGATGACGGAGGCGTGGAACCACGAGGTGACAGGCCACTGCTGAGTCGGCTGGCTCACCCCTCCGGCGATGGCGGAGCTGCGCCTCCAGGGACTGACCAAGAGGTTCGGTGAGGTCGTCGCCGTCCGCGATCTCACCGTGACCGTCGAATCCGGCGAGCTCGTGGCCCTCCTCGGGCCGTCGGGGTGCGGCAAGACCACGACCCTGCGGATGGTGGCGGGGTTCGAGGCGCCGACCCAGGGCCGGGTCGTCCTGGGCGGACGCGACGTCACCGACGACCCGCCGGAGCGGCGAAACTGCGGCATGGTCTTCCAGCACTACGCCCTCTTCCCCCACCTCACCGTGGAGCAAAACGTCGCCTTCGGCCTGGAGATGCGCCGCCTCCCGCGGTCCGAGGTCCGCCGGCGGGTGGGGGAGATCCTCGAGCGGGTGGGCCTCACAGGGCTCGCGCGCCGCTATCCCCGCCAGCTCTCGGGCGGGCAGCAGCAGCGGACGGCCCTGGCGCGCGCCCTCGTGATCAACCCCAGCGTGCTGCTGCTGGACGAGCCCCTGGCCAACCTGGACGCCAAGCTCCGGGAGGAGATGCGTTTCTACATCCGGTCGCTCCAGCGCGAGTTCGGCATCACCACCCTCTACGTCACCCACGATCAAGCAGAGGCCCTGGTGCTGGCCGACCGGATCGCCGTCCTGATGAACGGCGTCCTCCAGCAGGTCGGGTCTCCCGAGGAGATCTACTCCCGCCCCAGGACGGCGACGGTGGCCGCCTTCCTCGGGGTGACGAACCTGCTGCCCGGTCGGGTGGTCGCCCGGAGGAGCGATCTCGTCGTGCTCAGGACCTCGGCCGGGATCGTCCGGGCCTGCGGCGCGGACGGCCTGGCCGAGGGGGCGGAGGCGGTGGTCAGCATCCGTCCCGAGCATATCGACCTGGACAGGGCCGACGCCCCGGGGTCCCGCGACGGCGTCAACCACCTCCGGGGAGTGGTCCGGGAGCGGACCTTCCTCGGGGGGCTCGTGGACTTCCGGGTCGACCTGGGGGAGGGGTTCCTCCTGAGGGTCCAGGGGCGGGCGGGGGCGCCGCAGCGCGTTGGAGACCAGGTCTCCGTCCTGTTCGACCCCCAGGCGGCCTGGGCCCTCCCCGCCCAGGAGACGGCGTGAGCGCTGCGCAGGCGGAGACGGTCATCGGGCGTTCCGTGTCCCGACAGCTGGGACGGCACCTCCTGGTGGTGCCAGCCCTCGCCGTCGTGGTCCTGTGCTTTGTGATCCCCTACCTCAACCTCCTCGTCATCAGCGCGATGACCCCGAGCACCCGGGCCGCCTACCTGCCCGTCTTCACCCTGGCCAACTATACCCGGCTCATAGCCGATCCCTTTACGTGGCGCGTGATCTGGCACACCCTGTGGCTGGGGGGACTGACGACGGCCTTGAGCCTCCTCCTGGGCTACCCGCTGGCGTACCACCTGGCCCGCGCCCCGCGGCGCTCCCGCGGCCTGCTCATGGTCCTCGTGATCTCGCCGCTGCTCGTCGGGGTCCTCATCAGGACCTACGGGTGGATGATCCTGCTCCAGGACACGGGCGTGATCAATCAGTTTCTCCGCTCCCTGGGAGCCAGGGGCGTCCCCCTCATGTACAACGACCTCGGGGTCCTGATCGGCCTCACCCACGTCTTCGTGCCCTTCATGGTGCTCTCCGTCGCCGGCACGATCCAGGGGGTGGACCCGGAGCTGGAGCTCGCGGCCCGCTCCCTCGGGGCGGGCGCGTGGCGGGCATTCTGGCGGGTGACGTGGCCGCTCAGCCTCCCGGGCGTCACGGCGGGCACGCTCCTGGTCTTCGTCCTGGCCATTAGCTCCTACGTGATCCCCTCGCTCCTGGGAGGGTTCACCGTCCTCACGGTCCCGATCCTGGTCGTCCGCACCGTCACCGAGCTCTTCAACTGGCCGGCGGGGAGCGCATTTGCCATTCTGTTCTTCGCGATCACGCTGGCCATTCTGTGGGTCTACCTCCGGATCATGGGGTGGGCCAGCCGGGGGGTGTCGTGAGCGCGATGGTCCGCAGGCACGAGCGCGTCCTGCTGACGGCGGTGGCCGCGCTGATCTACCTCTTCCTCCTGGCGCCCGTCGTCATCGTGGTCCTGGCCGCCCTCAACTCGGGCACGTACCTGCGGTTCCCGCCCGAAGGGTTTTCCGTCCGGTGGTTCGTGGCCTTCGCCCAGAGCCGCTCCTTCACGCGGGCCCTGGTGTTCAGCCTCCGGCTCGCGGGGGTGGTGACCTGCATCGCCACGGTGCTGGGCACTATGGCGAGCCTGTGGGTCGTGAGGTTCGGCGGCCGCCTCCGGACGGCCATGCGGGTGCTGTTCACGGCTCCCCTGGCGGTCCCGGGCATCCTCACGGGGATCGCGCTCCTCGTCTTCTTCTACGCCGTGGGGTGGCGGCGGACCGGCTTTGCGGGGCTGGTCGTCGGCCACACCCTGATCTGCATCCCCTACGTGTTCCTGATCGTGAGCGCGGTCCTCGTGCGGTTCGACCGGAGCCTGGAGGAAGCCGCGCGCAGCCTCGGCGCGGACCCGTTCACCACCTTTCGGAGGGTGACCCTTCCCCTCATCAAGGGAGGCCTCATCTCGGGAGCGACCTTTGCCTTCATCACCAGCTACGACGAGTTCAACATCTCGCTCCTCCTGAGCGGGGTGGGGGCCACGCCGCTCCCCATCGAGCTGTTCGACTACCTGCGGTTCTCCTTCGATCCCACGGCCGCGGTGGCGGGGACCATCAGCATCGCCATGGCCCTCGTCGTCGTGCTTCTCACCCAGCGCCTCGTGGGGCTGGAGTCGCTGTACATGGCGGGAGGCTGACGGCCCGCCCCGGGGCGCGGCGGGCAGGAGCCCTCGCCGACGGCCGGGAAGTTCCGGAGCCGGCTACGATCCCATGCCGGCTCGTCCGTAGGTGAAGGACACGTATTCCTCCGTGGGGGTGAGAGAGGATGGTCCATCGGTGGGGCGCTCTCCTGCTGGTCCTGGCCCTTGCGGTCCCGCTTGCCGTCGCGCGGCCGGCGGGCGCGGTCGTCGACCTCAAGTTCTACTACCCGGTGGGGGTGTCGGGACCGCTGGCGAAGGTCATGGACGAGATGGTGGCCGACTTCAACCGGATCCACCCCGGGATCCACGTGACGCCCGTCTTCGCGGGCGGCTACTACGAGACCATGACCAAGACCCAGACCGCGGTGCTGGGGGGGACGCCTCCCGACGTGGCGGTGCTGCTGTCCACCGACCTCTTCACCCTGCTCGACCTCCACGCGATCATCCCGCTTGATCGGTTCATCCAGGAGGCCGGAGGGGAGCGGTTCCGGAAGGACTTCTTCGAGGCCTTCTGGCTGAACTCGCGCGTCGGCGACACCACCTACTCGATCCCGTTCCAACGCAGCACCATTGTCCTCTACTACAACCAGGATGCCTTCGAGAAGGCCGGGCTCCCGGCCGCGCGTCCCCCGCGCACGTGGACGGAGCTCGTCCAGGACGCCGAGAAGCTCACTGTCCGCGACGCCGCGGGGAATGTGACCCGCTGGGGCGTGGGCATCCCCACCTCGGGGTTCACCTACTGGCTGTTCCAGGGCTTCGTCGTGGAGGCTGGCCAACCCCGGCTCGCCAACCCGGAGGGGACGGAGGTCTACTTCGACACACCCCAGACCCACCGGGCGCTCGACTTCTGGCTCCGCCTCCAGCAGCTGCGGGTCGAGCCCCGCGGCATCACCGAGTGGACGACGCTGCCCACGGACTTCGCGTCGGGGCGCTTTGCGATGGCGTACCACTCGACGGGCAGCCTCACCTTCATCCGCACCCACGCGGCGTTCCCCTTCGGGACGGCCTTCATGCCCGCCGACAAGCAGTTCGGCACCCCGACGGGCGGGGGCAACCTCTACATCTTCCGCCAGATCCCCCCCGAGCGCCAGCGGGCGGCCTGGACCTTCATCCAGTGGATGACCGCCCCCCAGCAGGCGGCGCGGTGGAGCGAGGCCTCGGGCTACATCGCCGTCCGGAAGTCGGCCTATAACATCGCCTCCTACAGGGAGTACACGCGGAAGTTCCCCCAGGCTCTCACGGCGCGCGACCAGCTCAAGTACGCCCAGGCCGAGCTCTCCACCCACGAGAGCGGCCAGGTCCAGAAGATCCTCTCCGATAACCTCCAGGCCGCCCTCACGGGCGTCAAGACCCCCGACCAGGCGCTCCGGGACGCCCAGCGCCAGGCGGATCAGGCGCTGGGCCCCTTCCGGAAGAAGTGAGCCTGCCCCGTGCCGGTCGCGGTCACCTTCCTGGGGTGCGGGGATGCCTTCGGCAGCGGGGGACGGTTCCACACCTGCATCCTCGTGGCCGGAGGGGGGAGACGGATCCTCCTGGACTGCGGGGCCTCCTCTCTGATCGCCATGCGGCGGTTTGGGTGCGACCCCCACTCGGTGGAGGCCGTGCTCCTCACGCACCTCCACGGGGATCACTTCGGGGGGCTCCCGTTCCTCCTGCTGGAGGCCCACTTCGGGGGCCGCGCGGACCCGCTGGTCATCGCGGGGCCCCCGGGGACGCGAGACCGGCTCACCGCGGCGGTCGACGTGCTGTTCCCCGGATCGTCCTCCCTGGAGTGGAATTTCCCCTGGACGGTGGTGGAGCTGGAGGCCGGTCGGCCGGCGGAGGTGGGCGGGATTTCAGTAGTTCCCTTCCCCGTGCGGCACGGGATCGAAACCGCCTTCGCCCTGCGGGTGGGCGTGGCGGACCGCGTGGTCACCTACACGGGGGACACGGAGTGGACCGACACCCTGGCGGCCGCAGCGCGGGGGAGCGACCTGCTCATCTGCGAGTGCACGATGTACGACCGGCCCGTGAGGGGCCACCTGGACCTGACGACCCTGCTCGCCCACAGGCGGGAGCTCAGGGCGGAACGGGTCATCCTGACCCACATGGGCCCGGAGGTGCTGGCGCGGGCCTGTTCCCTTCCCTTTGAGACTGCCGAGGACGGCAAGACCGTGACGCTCGACTGACCCCCGGGGTCGGCCCCGCGGTGCTCCGCCTCAGACGCCGAGGTACTGCTGGCGGAGCTCCGCCGCCGCGCGGAGCTCCTCGGGCGTCCCCTCGAAGACCACGCGGCCCTTGTTGAGGATGTAGATCCTGTGCGCCACAGCCAGGGCGAGGGGGAGGTTCTGCTCCACGAGGAGCACTCCGAGGCCCGCGCGGCTCATCTCCGTGAGGATCTCCCGGACCCGGAGCACGAAGAGGGGCGCGAGCCCTTCGGTGGGTTCGTCGAGGATCACGAGCTGGGGCCCCATGGCGAGGGCGCGGGCGATCGCCAGCATCTGCTGCTCGCCCCCCGACAGGAGTCCGGCCGCTTGGCCGGCCCGCTCCTGGAGGACCGGGAACCTCTCCGCCACCTGACGGGGGGTCCACCCCCCGGGGCGCCTGGCCAGGGCGAGGTGTTGCTGCACGGTGAGGTCGGGGAAAATGCCCCGCCCCTGCGGGACGAGGGCGATGCCCGCCCGCGCGACCAGGTGGGGAGGAGACCCCGTGATGTCGCGGCCCCGGTAGAGGATGCGGCCCGCCCGGGGCGGGGTGAAGCCCATGATCGTCCGGACGGTGGTCGTCTTGCCGGCGCCGTTGCGGCCGAGCAGGCACGTGACACGGCCCGCCTCCACGGTGAGGCTCACCCCCTGGAGGACGTAGGCGTCCCCGTAGTAGGTGTGGACGTCCTCGAGGCGGAGGAGCGGCCCGGCCCCGGAGGCGGCGGGGGTCTCGCCGGGAGGTGTCATGCGCCCGCCTCCAGGCTGCCGAGGTACACGTCCTGGACGCGGGGATCGGACCGCACGTCTTCCGGCCGCCCGGTGGCGAGGACTTCGCCCAGGTGGAGGACCGTGATCCGGTCCGCCAGCGCGAAGACCACGTCCATGTCGTGCTCGATGATGACGAGGGTCTGGTCGCGGCTCAGCCGAGTGAGCATCTCCGTCATCCGCGCCGTCTCTCCGGGGGACAGGCCGGACGTGGGCTCGTCGAGGAGCAGGACCCTCGGCCGACCGGCCAGGGCGATGGCCACCTCGAGCTGCCGCTGTTCCCCGTAGGAGAGCATCTTCGCGGGGACGTGGGCGCGGTCTTCCAGCCCCATGCGGGCCAGGAGGGCGAGCGCGGCGTCGGTGAGCTCCGGGAGGTGCGCGACGGGCGTGAGGAGGCGCCGCGTGGCGGAGGTGTGGGCCTGCACCGCGAGCCGCACGTTCTCCAGGGCGGTGAGGTTGAGGAGGAGGTTGCTGCGCTGGAAGGTCCGGGAGAGGCCGCGGGCGGCGATGCGGTGGGGGGGCAGACCGGTGACCGGCGTCCCCTCCAAGATCACGTGTCCCCGGGTGGGGCGCAGTTCGCCCGAGATGACGTTGAAGAGGGTGGTCTTCCCGGCGCCGTTGGGGCCGATGACGGCGTGGCGCTCCCCCCGGCCGACCGAGAGGGTGACATCGCGCAGGGCCACGATCCCCCCGAACCGGCGGGTGAGGTGGCGCGTCACGAGGATGGGGTCCACCGCCGTGCCACCAGGCCGACGAGCCCGCGCGGGGCCGCCAGGACGACCAGGATGAAGGCGACCCCCAGGATGAGGGTCCACCGCTCGGTGTAGGAGCTGACCAGGTTCTGGAGGAGCAGGACGGCGGATGCGCCCGCGGCCGGTCCGACGAGGGTGCCCGCGCCGCCCAGCAACACCATGATCAGCACCTGCCCGGACGTGGTCCAGTACAGCACGTCTGGCGAGACGAAGCCGTTGTAGTAGGCGTAGAGGGTGCCGCTCAGCGCCGCGGCCGCGCCCGCGATGACGAAGGCCACCACCTTGAGGCGGAACGTATCGAACCCCAAAGCGCGCATCCGCGCTTCGTTTTCCCGCACGCCGACCAGGGCGGCGCCGAAGGGCGAGCGCACGATTCTCCACAGCAGCAGGGCCGCCCCCGCGCACAGCACCAGCACCAGGTAGTAGAAGGGAAGCGTGGAGCCCAGGTCCACTCCGGGCACAGCGGGGCGCGGGATTCCGGAGAGGCCGTTGGTCCCACCCGTGACGGCGGACCACTGGTGGGCCACGGCGTAGGCCATCTGGGCGAACGCCAGGGTCAGCATGAGGAAGTACACCCCCGTGGCCCGAAGGGCGAACACCCCGATGACGAGGGCCGCCGCCGCCCCCGAGAGGAGCCCCGCGGGCAGGGTGACGGCGAGGGCGGTGACCCCGCGGGTGCTGAGGAGCCCCACCACGTAGGCGGCGACCCCGAAGGAGGCCGCGTGGCCCAGGGAGACGAGTCCCGCGTAGCCCACGAGCAGGTCCAGGCTCATGGCGAAGAGGGCGAAGATCAGGATCTCGGTGAGCGTCACGGTGACGTACCGGGAGAGGACCAGGGGGAGCCCTCCCAGGATGGCGGCGAGGGCCATCCAGCCGAGGACCCCGCGGGAGCGGGTCCCGAGGCCCGCCCCCCGCGGCACTGCGCTGGCGGCGATCCTCAGGGCCGGCCTCACCGCGTCTTCCCTCCGAAGAGGCCGCCGGGGCGGAGCAGCAGGACGGTCGCCATCACGAGGTAGATGATGACGAGCGCCAGCTGGGGGAGGAGGATCTTGCCGAAGGTGTCCGCTTCACCGATGAGGAGGCTCCCCCAGAAGGACCCCTTGAGCGTGCCGAGCCCGCCCACCACGACCACGATGAGGGTGACGATGAGGGTCTCGAAGTCCACGCCGGGGAACACCCCCTGGACGGGTGCGGCGACGACCCCGGCGAGCCCTGCGAGGCCCGTCCCGAAGGCGAACACGCAGGTAAAGACCATGCCGATGTCGATGCCGAGCGCCTGGGTCATCTCCTTGTTGGCGACTCCGGCCCGCACGGTGGCTCCCAGCCGGGTCCGGCCGAGGACGATCCACAGGGCGAGGCCCAGGGCCGCCCCGAGGGCGATGACGAACAGCCGGTACACGGGGAAGAGGGTCCCGAAGAGGAGGACCGAGCGGTCCAGGCCGGGCGGGGCCGGGAGCGACTGGACGTCGGCGCCCCACAGCCACCGGGCCAAGTCCATGAGGACGAAGGCCACCCCGAAGGTCAAGAGGATCTGGTCGAGGTGCGTCCTGCGGTACAGGGGGCGGAGCAGCTCCCACTCCAGGAGGAAGCCCCCGGCCGCCGTCAGCAGGGGGACGACGGCCAGCGCGATCCAGAAGGAGCCCGTCCACCGCACCAGGGAGAGGGCCAGGTAGGCGCCGAGCATGTAGAACCCGCCGTGCGCCAGGTTCACGACGTCCATGAGGCCGAAGATGAGCGAGAGCCCCGCGGCGAGCAGGAAGAGGAGCATCCCGTAGGCGCACCCATTGAGGGCCTGGAGGAGGTAATAGCTCACCGGAGGCCGTCACCCCGCGCGGGCATGGGGAGGGCCGGGGGCCCTGGACGGGGACCTAGCCCGGGTCGCGCACCCGGCCGAGGTTCTCGAACACGACGTTGGCGATGGTCTTGCCCACCTGCCGCACCTGGCGCACGTAAATGGTCTGTATGACGTTGTGGGTCGCGGGGTCGAATTCGAAAGGACCCCGCGGGCTCTGGAACTTCACCCCCGCGATCGCTTCGATGAGCCGGTCCTTGTTGGAGGTGTCGCCGTTGGTGCGGGTGAGCGCCTCCACGATGACGCGGGCGGCGTCGAACCCCTGCATGGCGAACACGCTGGCGTCCCGCTTGAAGCGCTCCCTGTAGGCGCGGGTGAAGGCGAGGTTTTCGGGCGTTTGGAGCGTGAGGGCCCAGTGGAGGGGGCTGTAGATCCCCAGCGCGCTTGGGCCCTCGGCGGGGAGGACGTCCTGCTCCACCATGAACCCGGCCCCGGTGATCTGCGTCTTCTTGGTGAGCCCGTACTGCGCCGCCTGCTGGATGAAGCGCACCGCGTCGCTGCCGCTGTAGAAGTTGTAGGTTCCCTCGGGCTTCAGCTTTTCCACCTGGGCGATGTAGGGCGCGTAGTCGGTGTTGTTGAGGGGCGGGTAGACCTCCCCCAGGACCTTGCCGCCGGCCGGGACGAAGGACTGCTTGAAGTCGCCGATGGACTCGGTGCCGAAGGCGTAGTTGGCGGCGGTGAGGACAGCCGCGCGCGCCACGTTTTCGTAGAACCACTTGCCAAAAGGATAGCTCACCTGCCAGGAGCTGAAAGACACCCGGAAGATGAAGGGGCTCTTGCGCGCCCGGGTCAGCTGGTCTCCCCCGGCGTTGCTCACGATGAGGATGGTCCGGGAGTTGTGGACCATGTCCCGGATGGCGTAAGCGGTCGCCGTGCTGACGATCCCCGTGAGGAGGTCCACCCGGTCCGCCTCGATGAGCTTGCGGGCCTTGCGGACCCCGACCTGCGGGTCGATCTCCTCGTCCTCTCGGATCCACGTGAGCCGGCGGCCTCCCGCCTGCCACTTCACGCTGTCGAAGTACAGGGTCATGCCGTTGGTGATGTCCTCCCCGAGCTGCCCGTAGACCTTGGAGTAGGAGACGAGGAGGCCGATCTTGACCGGCGCCGCGCCCAGCACGGCGGGGACAGGAAAGGCCCCCGCCAGCCGGGCGCCCGCCGCGGCGGCGCCGCCCGCCGCGGCCATCCGGATCAGCTGCCGGCGGGTGACCCGCCCGTCCCGTGTGCCCTCTTTGCCCCTCCTTGTGGTCGCCATCCTTCCATCCCCCCTCCCTTTAGGGTTCTACGGTCCGTCGACCCTTACGATGCGTCTTGCCTTGAGCTCGAACCGCGGCAGGCTCCCGGCCGGCACGGCGTCGGCCTCGATCCGGAGGCCGCAGGCGGCGCGCAGCTGGTCGCGCAGGTCACGGAGGGTCCGCTCCACCCGCTCGGGGCCGTACCGGTCTTGGTCGATCTCGACGAGCACCCGCAGCTCCGCCATCTCCGCCTGGCGCCGGACCTCGATCCGGAATTCGTCGACGCAGTCGAACCTCCGGACCACGTCCTCGATGACGCTGGGGAACACGTTCATGCCGCGGACGATGAGCATGTCGTCGGTCCGTCCGAGGATCCCGCCCACCATCCGCGCGAACGTCCGACCGCAGCGGCACGGCTCCGTCGCGAGGCGGACGCGGTCGCCGGTCCTGTAGCGGACGACCGGGGACCCCTCCCGTCCCAGGTTCGTGAGGACCAGCTCCCCCTCCCCCTGGGGGGCGACCCGGCCCGTCGCGGGATCCAGGACCTCGGCAATGAACTCACTCTCGTTCAGGTGGACCTCCCCCTCAGGACAGGTGAAGCCCGTGGCCCCCACCTCGGTGAGGCCCGTGTGGTCCACGCAGCGAGCCCCCCAGGCGGTGGCGATGCGCTGCCGGGTCGAGGGGATGCTGGCGCCGGGCTCGCCCGCGTGGATGGTCACGCGGATCCCGAGGGCCGCGGAATCCATCCCGGCCGCCCTGGCGGCCTCGGCCAGGCGGAGCGCGTAGGAGGGCGTGCACACGAGCACGGTGGGCCGGGTGTCCTGGATGAGGCGGAGGCGGAGCGCGGTGTCCAGCCCTCCCCCGGGAATCGCCATGGCGCCGATCCTCCGGGCCGCGTCGAACCCGGCCCAGAACCCGATGAAGGGTCCGAAGGAGAAGGCGAAGAAGATGCGGTCCCCCGGTCCCACGCCGGCCGCGCGGTACACGAAGGACCAGCAGCGCAGCCACCACTCCCACGACTCGGCGGTGTCCAGCCACCGGAGGGGACGCCCTGTGGTGCCGGACGTCTGGTGCAGCCGCACGTAGCGGTGAAGGGGGAAAGTCAGATCGGTGCCGAAGGGGGGAGCGTCCTCCTGGTCCCGGACGAGCTCGGCCTTCGTGGTGAAGGGGAGCGCCCGGAAGTCTTCCCAGTCCCGCAACGGACGCCGCGTCCCCGCGCCGGCGTCGGACCACTTGCGCCGGTAGAAGGGGTTGTCGCGGAGCACCCGCTCGAAGAGCGGGGCGAACCGCTGCCACTGGTACTCCGCCAGGTCCGCCCGCGGCAGGCTCTCCAACGTGGGGTCGACGAACAGGGCGGGATCCCTGGGGTCCTCCGCTCCCCCGCGGACGATCTGGTCCCTGTCCCTCACGGCACGTAGCGCTCCCGGAGAATCCGCCTCACGGCCTCCCGGTCCGGGGCCAGCACTTCGGAGGAGAGGGGGGCCTCCCGAAACCCCGGGAGGCGGGCGTCGAGCGGATCGCCCTCGGTCCGGTAGACGAGCCCCACGACCTCGTCGTCCCGGGTCATGACCGTCTCCCAGGCTTGCTCCCGGGAGGAGGGGTTGTAGGCGCGGTCCTCGTCCAGGTTGGACAGGCGGGTCCGCCACCACGCGTAGGTGCGGACACGGTCGTAGGTGGGGCAGGGGCTCAACACGTTGACGAGGGCGAACCCTCGGTGCTGGATCCCCGCCGTGATGAGCCGCGTGAGCTGGGGGACGTCGCTGCTGATCCCCTGCGCCAGGAAGGTGATGCCCGCGGCCATGGCGAGGCGCAGCGGCCTGACCGGGTCCTCGACAGCCCCCCGGGGCGAGGACGGGGTGGCCGTCCCGCGGGAGGTGGTGGGGGAGGTCTGCCCCTTCGTGTTCCCGTACACGCCGTTGTCCATGACCACGTAGGTGATGTCCACGTTGCGGCGGATGGCGTGGATCAGGTGGTTGAGACCGATGCCGTAGCCGTCCCCGTCCCCGCCGGCGGCGATGACCGTGAGGCTGCGGTTCGCGAGAGCGATCCCGGTCGCCACCGGGAGGGTGCGGCCGTGGTGCACGTGCACGCCGTAGGAGGCGAAGTAGGAGGTGATCTTGCCCGAGCACCCGATGCCGGAGACCAAAACGACCCTGTCCGGGGCCAGCCCGAGCCGCGCGCACGACTCCTGGAGGGCGCGGAGCACGGCGAAATCCCCGCACCCGGGGCACCACGTCGGCTTCTGCGCCGCGAAGTCCTTATAGGTCAGCATGGGCCCCCCGCGAGGCCTGTCCCAGGGGGAGGGGGGCCGCCAGCAGGGGCCGCAGGGCGGCCTCCACCTCCCCGGGGCTGAACGGAAGCCCGTCGTACTTCCGGATCCCTTCGACCTTCCCGTGGCCCCCCACCTGGCTGAGGATCAGCGCGGCGAGCTGCCCCGTCGCGTTGTGTTCCACCACCACCACGCGCCGGGCGCGGGCCACCTCCGGGCCCACGGCGTCGCGGGGGAAGGGCCACAGGCAGCGGATCTGGAGGAAGCGGGCCCGAAGGCCGCTGTGCGCCAGCCGCTCCATCGCCTCCCGGACTGGCCCGCAGGCGGACCCCAGGGAGACCACGAGGACGTCCCCGTCCCCCTCCGCCCGGATCCCCTGGACGATCCCCCCCAGGTCCGCGGTCTTGCGGAGGCGCTTGTCCACCATGGCGCGCCTCACGGCGGGATCCTCCACGTCGATGACGCCCCTGTCGTCGTGGGCGTCCCCCGTGGTGAGGTGCCACGTCCCCGGCTGGCCGGGCACGGCCCGCGGCGAGATCCCGCTGGGGGTGAGGGCGTAGCGCCGGTAGGCCCGTCCCATCGCCGCCGTCTCCTCGTCGGTGAGGCGGGCGCCCCGGTCGACGGCGACCTCATCCACCGGCAGCCCCGAAACCGTGCGCTTCTTGAGCACCAGGTCCTGGTCGACGGCCACGATGACCGGGCACTGGTAGCGCTCGGCCAGGTTGAACGCCAGAGCCGTGTCCGCGAAGCACTCCTCCAGGCTGCCGGGCGCGAGCACGATCCGCGGGAACTCTCCGTGACCCCCGAAGACCATGTGGAGGAGGTCCCCCTGCTCGTGCTTGGTGGGCATGCCCGCGCTGGGGCCCGGCCGCTGGGCCGCGACGATGACGGCCGGCAGCTCCGCCATCCCCGCGAGCCCCAGCGTCTCCGTCATCAGCGACAGCCCCGGACCGCTCGTGGCCGTCATCGCCCGGACCCCGGCGTAGCCCGCGCCGAGGACCACGCACAGGGCCGCGATCTCGTCCTCGGTCTGCAGCGCCACCCCCCCGACGCCCGGCAGCTGGTCGGCCATCCACTCCAGCACGTCGCTCGCCGGCGTGATCGGGTAGCTGGCGTAGACCCGGCAGCCGGCGGCGAGGGCCCCCAGCGCGATGGCGTCGTTACCGGAGAGGAAGTACCGCGGGGCGGGGCTCGGACGGACGTCGGACCGGACGCCCGCGAGCCGCGCCCGCTCCGAGGCCAGGTGGGCCTCGGCGTACCTCCACCCGGCCGTCACCGCGGCGACGTTGCGCTCCTGCACCTGGGAGCCCTTCTCCGCGAACCGGCGGCGAACCGCCCCCTCGAGGGCGGTCGGGTCGAGCCCGAGCAGCGAGGCCGACGCGCCCAGCGCCACCATGTTCTTCATGATGGGATCTCCCAGGTCCGTGGCCAGCTGGGTGAGGGGCACGGGGCACCGGACGGCCCAGGGAGGGCCGGGGGCCTTCACCCGGGGATCGTCGACCACGAGGAATCCGCCGGGGCGGAGCGCCGGGCCGTGGCGCGTCACTGTCTCCGCGTCGAGGGCCACGAGGCAGTCAAGCCTGTCGGCGCGCGCGTGCAGCGGCCGGTCACCCATCCGGACCTCGTAGGAGGTGGGGCCACCCTTGATGATGGGCGGGAAGAGGCGGAAGGTGTGGACCTCCAGCCCCGCACGGGCGGCAGCGCGGGCGAAGACCTCGCCGGTGGAGTCCACGCCCTCCCCCGTCACCCCCCCGAGGAGCCAGGCGAGCTCAGCCATGGGTTCCCTCCTCCGGAGCCGGAGGCGTGCTGGGGTGGCCCAGGGCGTGCGAGACCTGGCCGGCCGCAGCGATGACGTGCTCGGCCAGGGCGGGGAAGCGCGCCCGGGGCAGTCTGGCCGCCGGCGCGGAGACGCTGAGGGCGGCGACTACGCGGCCGGTGTAGTCGCGGACCGGAGCGGCCACGCAGCGGATCCCCTCCTCAAACTCCTGGTCGTCCACCGCGTACCCTCGGCGCCGCACGTCCTCGAGCGTGCGCTCGAGCATGGCGGGGTCCGTGATGGTGGTGGCGGTGTAGCGGCGCAGCGGACGCGCCAGGATCCGGGATCGGACCTCCGGAGCCGCGTGGGCCAGGAGGACCTTCCCCAGGGCGGTGCAGTGGGCAGGGGAGCGGCGCCCCACCTGGGAGTAGAGCCGGAGCGGGTGCGGGCTGTCCACCTTCGCGATGAACACGATCTCGTCCCCGTCGAGGACCGCCAGGTGCACGGTTTCCTCCACGGCGGCCGCCAGCGCTTCCAGCGCCGGGAGGGCGCGGCGGGGCAGGTCCAACTCGCTCAGGGCGGCGCTCCCAATCTGGAAGAGCCGCAGGCTCAGCCGGTACCGCCCGGTGTGCGGGTCCCGGACCAGGTATCCGCGATGCTCGAGGGTGGCGCACAGCCGGTGGACGGTGCTCTTGCCCAGTCCCAAGCGCCTGCTGAGCTCGCTCACCCCCGTGCCGCGGAGACTGCCGTCGACATTCTCGAGGATCCCGAGCGCCCGTTCCACGGCGGCGACCAGGTACCGGGGCCGGGGGTGCGCGCGGGCAACTTCCGGTGCCTCCCCGGGCCCTGGCGCCCGGTCGCGGGGGGCGGGCAGCGCTTGCGGGATGGGGGCGCCGCCCCTGCTCCGGCCCGCCCCTCCGGGAAGAGCCTGCGGGGGACGCCTCCCCTTCCTGCGGGGCGCGAGGGCCTTCCCCCGGCTCATCGCGCCTCCCCCGCGGGGACGGCGGCCCTCGCCCGGCTCTCGGCGGCCTTGACCAGCCGATACACCGTCCGCAGGGCCGGGACAGGGACCCCGGCCCTGTCCGCCTCGGCGATGAGAGCCCCCAGGATCGTGTCCACCTCTGTCGGGCGGCCCCTGTCGATGTCCTGCTTCATGGAGCCCTGGTGCGCGTGGGCCTCCCCGAGCGCCCTGTGGGCGTCGATCAGGTCCATCGGGTCGGTCCGGAGGGCGATCCCGCGGCCCCCCGCGACGGCCTTGCCCTCCTCCACCAGGGTCTTCAGGAGCTGGTAGGTCTCCGGGTGGGCGTAGACCCCCGAGAGGCGCAGGCCCGTGAGGACGGGCAGGGGATTGACCGCCGCGTTGAAGATGAGTTTGCTCCACACCGCCCCTCTGGGGTCCGCCAAGACCTCCACCTGCATCCCGGCCCTCCGGAGGAGGTCTGCCCAGCTCGCGGCGTCGGCCAGGCTGGCCCGGTGGGGCCCCAGCCAGGTCTCCCCCACTTCCGTCTGGAGGATCTCCCCCGGGCCGGTGACCTCGCCCGCGTTCATGGTCACGCCCTGGCACACGGGCGCCCTGCAGATCTCCGCGATGGTCTCGGCGTTGCCGAGGCCGTTCTGGAGGGTGAGGACCACGGCCCCCTCCAGGTGGGGCGCCGCGGCGAGCACGGCGTCCCTCGTGTCCGGCCCCTTCACCGCCACGAACGCGTGGGTGAAGGGACCGCGCAGGGCCTGCGGGTCGCGGAGGGCCTCCACCGCGCCCACGACTGCATAGGGCTCTGCCCCCGCCCGCACGGTGACGCGCACCCCGCACCGCCGGATGGCGTCCACGTGGGCGGCCCACTGGTCCAGGACCGTCACGGGCACGAGGCGGGCGAGCCGCGCCGCCACGATGCCCCCGATGGCCCCGCACCCGATGACCAGCACCCGCTCCCCGCTCACCCGAGGACCTCGTACCCCTTCCCCAGGTATGCCGAGCGCACTCCCGGATGGGCCATGAGCTCGTCGGGCCGGCCCCGGAGGACGATGCGCCCGCGCTCCATGACGCACACGCGGTCGGCGATCATCATCGCCGCCTTGACGTTTTGCTCCACCAGGAGGACGGCGAGTCCCTCCTCCCGGCGTAGCTTCCCGAGCGTCTCCATGATCTCCCGGACGACGCGGGGCGCGAGCCCGAGAGAGGGCTCGTCCAGGAGGAGGATCCGCGGGCGGGCCATCATGCCGCGTCCGATGGCCAGCATCTGCTGCTCGCCCCCGCTGAGGTTCCCGCCGAGGCGCCGGGGCATGCCGGCGAGGCGGGGGAACACCCGCAGGGGGCCGGCGAGATCTGCCAGGACCCCCCTCCGGTCCTGCCAGTAGCGGTGGTATGCGCCGAGCACGAGGTTCTGGGAGACGGTGAGGGTGTTGAAGATCTGACGCCGTTCCGGGACGAGGCAGAGGCCCAGGCGCACGACCTCCTCCGCGGGGCGGCCCGTGATGGGGTGGCCGGCCAGGACGACCCGGCCCGCGACAGGGGGGAAGATCCCCGCCAGCGTGCCGAGGAGCGTGGACTTGCCGGCGCCGTTAGGCCCGATGAGAGCCACGACCTCCCCGGGGTACACGTCCAGGTCGATCCCGTGGAGGATTTCGACGCCCCCCCGGCGGGTGACGAGTCCGGAAGCCTCCAGCAGAGCCGCCCTCACGGCGCCGCCCCCGGTTCCGCGGGGACGAGCCCCCCGAGGGTCTCGGTGTCCTCTCCCAGGTACGCGGCGATGACCCGGGGATTGCGCTGGATCTCGGCGGGAGGGCCCTCCGCGATCTTCTCGCCGTAGTCGAGCACGACCACCCGGTCGGCCCCCTCCATGACCACGTCCATGTTGTGCTCGATGATGACGAGCGTCGTGCCCTGCTCCCTCAGGCGACGGATCACCTCCAGGAGGTGGCGCGTCTCCCCCGCGCTGAGCCCGGCGGTGGGCTCGTCGAGCAGGAGGACCGTGGGCCGGGCGGCCAGCGCCCGGGCGAGCTCCAGGAGGCGTTGCTGGCCCACGGGGAGATCGCGCGCCAGGTCGTCCGCGCGGGCCGCGAGGCCCACGAGGGCGAGCACCTCCCGGGCCGCGCGGGCGACCTCGCCGTCCTCCCGCCGCGCGGCCGGCAGGGCCAAGGCGGCGTGCAGCAAGCCGGTCCGTGTCCACCGGTGGCAGCCGACCATGACGTTTTCCGCCACCGTCATTTCCCCGAAGACGACGAGGTGCTGGAAAGTCCGGACGATGCCGAGGGCGGCGATTTTCTCCGAGGGCAGGCCGGTGATCCTCTCGCCACGGTAGCGGACCTCCCCCGAGGTGGGCGCGAGAAACCCGGTGATGAGGTTGAAGAGCGTGGTCTTGCCCGCCCCGTTGGGGCCGATGATGGCCACGATCTCCTGGGGGCGGACGCCGAACGTCACGCGGTCCACGGCCGTCACCCCTCCGAACCTCCGGGTCAGCTCGTGCACCTCCAGGAGGGGGGACGTCACGGGGTGCCTCCGTCCGCCGGCCGGGGAGAGTCGCCGAGCCCGGGCCGCCTGTCCGGGGACCGCGCCCGCGCCGTGCCGATCCGGTGCGGGACGCGGACGAGGGCGCGCCGGAGATCGAGCGTGCCGCGGACGATCCCGGAGGGGAAGAAGATCATGATCACCACCAGGAGGATCCCGTAGATGGCGGTTTGGTACTCGCCCCCCACGCGGGGGAACACGCGGGGGAGCTGGGCGCGGACGACCTGGTCGAGGAGCGTGACGGCCACAGCCCCGAAGAGGCCTCCCCAGATGTTGGTGAGGCCTCCGACCACGGCCATGATCAGGAAGAACAGCGAGGCGTACAGGGAGAAGGGGGAGGGGCTGATGAAGCGGATGTAGTGGGCGTACACCGCCCCGGCGACCGCCGCGTAGGCCGCGCTCAGCACGAAGACCTGCATGCGGTAGCGGGCCACCTCCACGCCGAGGGCGGCGGCTCCGACCTCGCTCCCGAGGATCGCCCGGAGGGCGCGGCCCGTCCGGTGGGACGTGATGTTGCGCGCGACGGCAAGCGCCAGGAGCGCGAGCGCCCAGATGAGGTAGTAGTAGTGGAGATCGGAGGTGAAGCGCAGCCCTCCCAGCTGGAGGGGGGGGATGTCCCGGAGCCCGCTCGCCCCCCCGGTCAGGGGCACCATCTGCACCATGAGGACGTTGACGATGATCCCCACGGCCAGCGTCGCCAGCACGAAGAAGTGCTCCGCCAGGCGCAGCGTCGGCAGGCCCACGAGGTACGCACCGGCGGCCACGAGGAGGGTGGCCGCGGGGATCGTGAGGCCCGGGCTCCACCCGAGGTCGCGGCTCAAAAGAGCCGACGCGTACGCCCCGAGCCCGTAGAAGGCCGCCTGCCCCAGCGACACCTGGCCGCTGCACCCGAGGAGGATGAGGCCCACCGTCACGATGACGTACAGCCCGATCACGTTGAGCAGGGTGAGGACGTAGGCCGTGGCCGCGACCAGGGGCAGGGCCGCCAGGATGGCCGCCAGGAGGACCAGGCCCCACCCGTCCCGGCTCACGCCTGCCTCCGTTGGGCCGCGTGCAGCAGCCCTTCCCGTTGGATCACGAGGACGAGGAGGAGGACGAGGAACGTGATCGCCCCGCTGTAGCCCGGCGTAAGGTACCCGGTGGTCAGCGACTCGATCAGTCCCACGAGGTACCCCCCGACGACGGCCGCCGGAGCGTTGGTGAGTCCTCCGATGACGGCGGCGACGAATCCCTTGAGCCCGAGGGACAGCCCCATGTCGTAGGTGGCCCCCGTGATGGGCGCGATGACGATGCCCGCCACGGCACCCAGTCCCGCGCTGAGGGTGAACGCCACGAGGCTCATGCGGCGGGGGCTGATGCCCAGGAGCCGGCACGCGAAGGCGTTGTCGGCGCAGGCGCGGACGGCTGCGCCCGGAACGGAGCGGGAGAAGAACAGGAAGAGCCCGAGGACCACGGCGATGGACAGCCCGATGGCCCACATGGCCTGGCGCACGAGGACGCCGCCGAGCAGTTGGAGGGCCGGCCCGGGGGTGAATTCGGGAAGCGTGTACGGGTCGGCCCCCCAGATCATGAGCGACAGCCCGCGGAACGCCATGGAGACGCCGAAGGTGATGATGATCAGCGTGAGCGGGTGGCTCCCGAAGGCGGGCTCGATGGTCAGGCGCTCCATGGCCGCCCCGATGAGACAGACGGCGGCCACCGCGACCAGGGCCGCGAGGGGGAGGCTCAGGTGCCAGCCGAGCAGCGTGGCGCACAGGAGGGCTCCCAGCATGGAGAACTCGCCCTGAGCGAAGTTGAGGATGCCCGTGACATTGTAGATGAGCACGAACCCCAGGGCCACCAGCGCGTAGATGCTGCCGACCGTCAGCCCTGTGAGGATCAGCTGCGGGAGCAGCGACACCATGGCGCCGTCAGGAGGGCGGACACGATCCTAGGGCTTCCAGATCTTCCAGTCGCCGTTGTGGATCACGACCAGCACCATGTCCCTGGTCGTCAGGCCGTTGTGATCCTGGGGCGACATGTTGAAGATGCCCCCCGTCCCGATGAACCCGCGGAGGTGCTCCAGGTACTCCCGGATCCTGGCCCTGTCGGGCCCCACGTGCCGGATGGCGTCCACGAGCATCGTGATCCCGTCGTAGGCGTGTCCCCCGAAGGTGTTGGCCGTGTAGTGGTTGGCGGCTTCGAAGTCGCGAGCGTACTTCAGGAGGAGGGCCCGCTGGGGGTCTTCGGGGGGCAGCTGGTTCGCCACGAGCAGCTTCCCGGCCGGGAAGACCACGCCCTCCGCCGCCGGCCCCGCCAGCTGGATGAAGGCCTTGTTGGCGATGCCGTGGCTCTCCAGGATGGGGACGCGCATGCCCAGCTGCCGGATGTTCTTCGCCGCGATGGAGGCGGTGGGAGGCGTGCTCCACACCACCATCACGTCGGGGTTGTGGACGCGGGCCCGCGCCACCTGGGCGCTCAGGTCCGTGTCCGTCGCCGCAAAGGGTTCGGTGTCCACGATGGTCATGCCATGCTGGCGGGCGAAGGCCCGCATGGCCACGAGGCCGTCCTGGCCGAAGTCGTCGTTGCGGTAGAGGAACGCAAAGGTCCGGGCGTGGATGGCCACCAGGTACTCCATCGCCTTGGCGGCGGCGATGCTGTTCCGCTGGGGCATCTGGAAGACCCAGGCCCGGCTGGGGACGCTCAGCGTGGTGCTGGCCGCCACCGACATGAACGGCACGTCCGCCTGCATGGCGTAATCGGCCATGGCCTGCGACTCAGGGCTGGTGGTGCCGCCGACGACCGCAATGGCGTTGTCCTCGGTGACCGCCTTCTTCATGAGCAGCACGGCCTTGGTGGGGTCGCTCTCGCTGTCGTAGGTGATGATCTGCACCGGCCGCCCGCCGATTCCTCCGGCGCTCGAGAGCTGCGATTGGAGCATCGTGGCCGTGTCCTTCTCGGGCTTCCCGAGCGAGCTCGCGGGACCGGTCACCGCGAACACCGTGCCGATCTTGATGGGGGCCCCCTGCCCGAGGGCGGGGAACCCCGCCAGGAGCAGACCTCCGACCACCGCGACGACCGCGGCGATCGCCTCGCACCTCCCTGTGCTCTTCACCGTCCCCTTCACCCCCTTCCCGTCTTCCGGCGAGGCCCTCTACGGGAGCGCCTCCGCCACGACCTCGACCAGATCCCTGACCACGAGTTCTCCCCCGCTGTCCTCGGCGACCCGGCGCAGGTGCGCCCCACAGAGGAGCGAGGTGGTGATGACGGTCCGGCCCTCCGCCAGGACCTCCCGGGCCTGAGCCAGGCGCTTCCTCCCCCACCAGCCGGCCTGGTCAGGGTACGCCTCGGGGACGCCCGCAGCCGCCCCGCAGCAGTAGAGGTACTCGCGGCGGAAATGGGCCTCCCTGAGGCGCAGCCCGGGGACGGAGGCGAGGATCTCCCGGGGCGCGTCCAGGACCTTGCAGTACCGGCCCAGGTGGCACCCGTCGAGGAGGACGGCCTCCGCGTCCACGGGGCGCACGAGGGCGAGGCGTCCCTGACTCACCAGGGTGTGGAGGAAGGGCACGATGTGGTGGACGGGGAACGGCACCTCTTCAGCCAGTCCGTAGTGCTTCGCGGGTGCCGTCCACGCCTGGTAGCCGGTGTCGTCCACCGTGACGACGTGTTGCGCCCCGGACTGCCCGGCCGCGTCCGCGACCTGGCGGATGGCGTCGCGGTTCAGCGCGAGGTAGTCCCGGACGTTGCCCGCGGCCAGCACGGCCAGACCGGTGGCGATTTCCCGGGAGCCCAGCGTCCCCACGGTCAGCCCGGCCGCCCGGAGGAGGCGCACCGCCGCGGCAAGCGACGGCCACAGCCGGCGGTCGTAGGGGGCGCGCCCGTCCAGGAGGAGGAGGACGTCCGCGCGTCCGCCCCTGCTGACGTCGGCGACGTCGCTCCCCGTGGCCTCGACCCACTGCGTGGCCGCGCTCCGGGGCTCGCCTGTTGCGGTTCCCGTCTCCAGCAGGCGCCGGGCCAGCTCGCGGAGCCCCTCCGGGACCACGGACCACCCGAACCGGTCGAAGAGCCACTTCCGGGTGGCCAGGAGGATGCCGTGGAGGTCCCACACCTCCCGCGGCAGGTCCATGAAGGCCCGCATGAGCGGGACCCGGTTCCGCGAGAAGCAGATTTCCTGGCATCCCGTGCACAGGAGGCAGGTGTACACCACCTCCCGCATCCTCGGGTCCTCGGGGTCCAGCTGGAGTCCGTCCGCCAAGTCGCGGGCCAGGAGGGCCCGTCCGTAGGCCGTGTAGGCCTCGTGCCGGTAGTAGTCCCACGTGGGGCACACGGGCTCGTTGAAGAGATCCCGCCGCCACTCGGTTTCCCCGAAGGCCCTCCGGTAGGGCTCCGTGAGCGTGAGGATCCCCCTCTGCATCTCCTCGGTGCAGAGGCGGCAGGTGTAGCACTCGAAGAGGTTGATGCCCTTCGCTTCGATCTCGCGCCGAAGGTCCTCTCCCGCGACCTGAGGCTCCCCCGGCGCGGGCGGGACAGGTCCCCGGCGGGACCTCCGGGGGGTCATCGGGAGCCCCCTCTGCGGCGCCGGGGGGCGGCGGCCCTCTGGCGGGGGGGCCGGGCCGCCTGCCCGAGGCGGATTCCGTTCTTCCCCGGCGCGAGGATCCCGCGGGGGTCGAGGGCGCGCTTGATCTGCATGCACACCTCCCGGAAGACGGGGTCCAGGCGGCTCATGGTGTGGTCCATGAAGGCCACGTTGGTGCGGTACGGCAGGTAGCCCTGGTCGCAGAAGGCGTCGGTCAGCTCGCGGTAGCAGCGCATGGCCCGCTCCATCTCGTCCGGCTGCTTGTGGAGCAGCATCATGACGTGGTGCTGGTCCCGGGTGGCGGCGATGAACTCGCCGATGTAGTCGAACCCGTGCTTCCAGAAGATGGGGCGGGCGATCTCCATGTGCTTCCGGGCCTCCTCGCCGAAGAGGGGCACCACGGGGGCCACGAAAGCGTTGCCGCCCCCCCGCCACGAGAGCCGGCTGTACTCCACCATGGACGGCACGCCGGTCATGTTCCGGACCTTGTGGTCCCAGTAGGGGCTCTCGCGCGCCTCGTCCACGTCGAGGAGGGTCGCGTGGGGGAGTTCCGAGCGGGCCTTCTGGAGGACGATGTCCGTGAGCTCGCGCACGATGGCCGGCGTCCCGTACACGCACCCGGCCACGTTCCACATCCCCAGCATGCGTTTGCGGGCCTCCTCGCGGATCCAGTCCTCCGGCACCGGCCGGGTCCCGCCGGTGAGGTGCCACGGGTACTCGGCCTCGGCGGCGAGGGCGAGCAGGGCGTGGGCCACGACCACGGCGCTCGGCAGGATGTGGCTGACCTTGAGCGGCCGCAGGAAATCCATGACGGCGGCGATGTCGTCTTCCTGGGACAGGGTCATGAGGATGGGCCGGTACGCCGGCGGCTCGGGCATGAGCCAGATCCCGAGCTTGGTGACGATCCCGTAGTTGCTGGCCGTGAAGAGCCCGTCCAGGTAGGGGCCGAAGCCCCACTTGAAGATGTGCCACGTCCGCGACCCGGGGAGGGCGCCGGAGCCCGTCCGGAGGAGGCGTCCGTCGGCGAGGACGACTTCCATCCCGCAGGAGAACAGGAAGTGCTCCCCGTAGGGCGTGTACCCCACCCCGCGTTCCACCGTATTGCCGAGGGGGCCCGCTCCCGGGGCGGTCGCGGGGGGGTCGAGCCACAGGGGGAGGTTGTGGTCGCGCAGGTACTTGTAGAGCTGCGCGTAGGTGACGCCCGGTTCCACGACCGCGTAGGCCAGGTGTTCGTTCACCTCGAGGATGCGGTTCATCCGGGCCAGGTCGAGGACCACGTTGCCCGGTTCGACGGCCATCATGCGGCCATAGGCGATGTTCTTGCCGGTGCTCGTGGGCCACAGGGGGATCCGGAGCCTGTGCGCCACGCGGACGACGCGCTGGACCTCGTCCACCGATCCCGGGCGGACCACCGCCGAGGGCCAGATGGGAGGGACCATGATGACGTCGTGGGCGTAGGGGACCAGCTCGGCGGGAGAGACGGACACGTGGCGCTCGCCCACGATGGAGGCGAACTCGCGGAGGGCGCGGCTGAAGGTACGTTCGCTGACCCCTCTCGGGAGGACTGCATACCGACCGCTGGTCGCCACCGCCACCCCGTCACCCTCCTCTTGCGGGGAGCGCCGGTCTGCCCGCCGGAAGACCACCCTCCACCTGATACGGGCGGCGCAGACCCTTTTGTTCCTCAGCGTGGGACGCTATCCCTCATCCCAGAACCCGTGGCTCGTGTTATACGGCGTCCCCGCAAAACCCTCCTCCGGAGACGCCCGGCCGTCCGGAGGCGGGAGGAATCGTCCCCCGCCCGTCGTAGTTTGTTACAGAGAACACTTGTTCACTAGAGAGAACGACCTATGCCGACCCGCCGCGTCCGTCCCGTCCCCGCCGTGGCCCGCGCCATCCGTCTCCTGCAGGCGCTCGGCGACGGGCGGCCGGAGGCCACCCTCACGGAGCTGGCCCGAAGGGTGGGTATCCACAAGAGCACGGCGTACGGGATCCTCGCCACCCTGGCGGCCGAGGGGGTCGTCGAGAGAGATCCTGCGACCCGGCGGTACCGCCTCGGCCGGAGCCTTGCGGCCCTCGCCCGCGCGGCCGGGGGGCCGGACATCCGCGTCCTCGCCCGCCCGCACCTGGCCCGGCTGCGGCGCCTCTCGGGGGAGACGGTGGCGGTGCACGAGCCCGACGGGCGCGGGAGCGTCATCCTGGCCAGCGACGAGTCGCCCCACCAGCTGAGGGTGAGCGCGCCTCCCGGCCACCGCCTGCCCCCCTTTGCGGGCGCCGTGGGCAAGGTGGTGTGGGCCTTCGCCCCACCTCGCCCCGGGCTCCCTCGGCAGCTCCCAGCCTACACGCCGCGGACGATCACCGACCCGGACGCTTACCGGCGGGAGCTCGAAGATGTCCGGCGACGGGGCATCGCCTTCGATGACAGGGAGTACCTCCCGGGCGTTCGGGCGGTGTCGGCGCCGGTCTTCCGCGCGCGGGGCGGGGACCGCCGGGAGCTCGCCGCGGTCCTGACCATCGTGGGCGTCGCGGCGCGGCTCTCCCCCAGCGCCCTGCGCCGCCTGGCCGGGCCGCTCCGCCGTGCCGCCGGGGAGCTCTCGAGGACCCTGGCCGTCTCCGAGGGAGGGAGGTCTCCGTGAAAGTCCCCCTCACGCTCCGGGTCAATGGCGAGGCCTACGACCTCCTCGTGCCCGTGCACAAGACGCTCCTTGAGGTGCTGCGGGAAGACCTCGGCCTCACGGGCACCAAGCACGGGTGCGAGCTGGGGGAGTGCGGGACGTGCACGGTGCTGGTGGACGGGGAGCCCGTGCTGAGCTGCCTGACGCTCCCCGTGGAGGTCCAGGGCCGCGAGATCACCACGGTGGAGGGGCTGGGCCGCCGCGGGGAGCTGCATCCTCTCCAGGCCGCCTTCGTGGAGCTGGGGGCCGCCCAGTGCGGGTACTGCACGCCGGGCATGCTCCTCGCCGCCAAAGCCCTTCTCGATCGGAATCCCGCTCCGGCCCGGGCCGAGATCGCGGCGTGGCTGGCCGGGAATCTGTGCCGGTGCACGGGCTACCTCAAGATCCTCGAGGCCGTGGAGCTGGCCGCCGCCCGCATGCGCGCACGGTCGACGCCGGGAGGCGCGAAGTGACAAACCCCGAGGAGGGGACGTCCATGAGCGGTAGTGGGTTCCGGTACATCGGGCGTCCGTGGGGGAGAGTCGACGGCCCGGGCAAGACCACGGGGGAAACCCGGTACGCCGACGACCTGATCCTGCCCCGAATGCTGTACGGCAAGCTGCTGCGGAGCCACCTCCCGCACGCGCGCATCGTGCGGATGGACGTCTCCCGCGCGAGGGCGATGCCGGGCGTGCACGCCGTGATCACGGGGGACGACCTGCCCGTGAAGTTCGGCATCATGCCCAGCAGCCAGGACGAGGAGGCCTTGTGCCGGGACAAGGTGCGCTACGTGGGCGACCCCATCGCGGCGGTGGCCGCGGTGGACGAGGAGACGGCCGAGCGCGCCTGCGAAGCCATCGAGGTCCAGTACGAGCCGCTCCCGGCCATCATGTCCATCGAGGAGGCCCTCCGGGAGGGGACGGTCCGCGTCCAGGAGTACGGCGACGGTCCTCTGCCCAACGTCCACAAGAACGTCTCGCTGGAGTTCGGGGACGTGGCGGGGGGCTTCGCCGACGCCGAGTACGTTCGGGAGGACGTGTTCTTCTTCCAGGGCAACACGCACCTGCCCATGGAGCAGCACAGCGCCGTGGCCTACTACGACAGCACGGGCCGGCTGACCCTGTGGAGTTCCACCCAGACCCCCCACTACGTCCACCGGGCCCTCTCCAAGGTGCTGGGGCTGCCCATGGGCCGGATCCGGGTCGTCGCCACGCCGGTCGGCGGCGGGTTCGGGGGAAAGAGCGACCCCTTCAGCCACGAGATCTGCGCCGCGAAGCTCGCCATGGTCACCGGGCGTCCCGTGAAGATCACCCTGACCCGGGAGGAGGTGTTCTACGCCCACCGGGGCCGGCACCCGGTGCTGATGTGGATCCGCACCGGTGTGCGGCGGGACGGCCGGATCACCGCCTGTCACGTGAAGAGCTTCCTCGACGGGGGCGCCTACGGGTCCTACGGGATCGCCACCACCTACTACACGGGGGCCCTCCAGACGGTCACCTACCGGATCCCCGCCTACAAGTTCGAGGGAGTGCGGGTGTGGACCAACAAGCCCCCCTGCGGCCCGAAGCGAGGCCACGGGACCCCGCAGCCCCGGTTCGCCCTCGAGGTGCACCTGGACAAGCTGGCCGAAGATCTCGGCCTCGATCCGGTGACGATCCGCCTCGTCAACGCCACGGAGCCTTTCACCCGGACGGTCACCCACCTGCGGATCACCACGAACGGGCTGAGGGAGTGCCTGGACCGGGTCGTGGAGGCGAGCGGGTTCCGCCAGAAACACGGCCGTCTCCCCTTCGGACGCGGGGTGGGCCTCGCAGCGAGCACGTACCTCAGCGGGGCCGGCCTCCCCATCTACTGGAACGACATGCCCCACAGCGAAGTCCAGCTCCGGGTCGATCGGGGCGGGGGGGTGACCGTCTCCTGCGGCGCCATCGACATCGGCCAGGGGAGCGACTCGGTGCTGGCGGGAATCGTGGCCGAGGTCCTGGGCCTCGACCCTCAGGAGATCAGCTTGGTCACCGCCGACACGGACCTCACGCCCATCGACCTCGGCTCCTACAGCAGCCGCGTCACCTTCATGGCCGGCAACGCCGCCCTGCAGGCGGCCCGGAAAATGCGGGACCTCCTGGTGGCGGCGGTGTCCACCCACCTCGAGGTCGATCCCGACGACCTGGTGGTGGGCGATCACCGCATCCACCCCGCCGGCGCGCCGGCCCGCGGGGTTTCCTTCCAGGAAGCCGCCGGCCTCGCCGAGGCCCTGTTCGGCACGCTGGTGACCGTGGGCTCGTACCGCCCGCCCCACCTGGCCGGCCCCTACAAGGGGTCCGGCGTGGGCCCCTCACCCGCCTACTCCTTCACAGCGGCGGTCGTCGAAGTCAGGGTCGATCCGGAGACGGGCGAGGTGCGCGTGGAGCGCGTCTGGATCGCCCACGACATCGGGCGCCCCATCAACGAGACGCTGGTGGTGGGGCAGATCGAGGGGAGCGTGTACATGGCCCTGGGCGAGGCGCTCATGGAGGAACAGGTCTTCCGCAAGGGCCTCCACAAGATCCCCTCGATGCTGGAGTACAAGAGCCCCACCGTCCTGGAGATGCCTCCGGTCGAAACCATCCTCGTCATCACCGACGACCCCGAAGGGCCCTTCGGGGCCAAGGAGGCCGGTCAGGGCCCGCTCCTGCCCGTGATCCCCGCCGTGGCCAACGCCGTCTACGACGCCGTCGGCGTGCGAATTGACGAGGTCCCGATCACGCCCGACAAAGTGCTCGCGGCGCTGGAGCAGAAGGCGAAGGGCGGGGAGGGGAGGCGGGGGCCAGCGGGTGTCCCGGCTTTCCCCTTCCGCGCCCCGATCAAGGTGGAGCCTCCCCCTGGGTGGAGCGTCCCCTGGCGTTCCCCCGCTCCCGCGTCAGGAGGGGTGGGGGTGCCGGACGGCGTCCCGCTCCCGGGGGATGCGCGGGGCGGGCCCGGAGGGCGGTGATGCTGCGGCTTCCCCCCTTCACGTACCTCGCTCCTCGCACGGTGGAGGAGGCCGTGCGGTCCGTGAGGGAGGCCGGTCCGGACGCGGTCCTCGTGGCTGGCGGGACCGACCTCTTCCCAAACATGAAGCGCCGGCAGATCGAGCCCAAGACGGTGGTGGGCCTCCGCGGGATCCCCGACCTTGGGCGGCTCGCCGGGGACGCCGGGAGGGGGATGGCGCTCGGCGCGTGCGTGACGCTCACCCAGGTTTCCTCCCACCCCGAGATCGCCCGCGGGTACCGCGCGCTTGCCTTGGCGGCCGGCTCGGTGAGCACCCCTCTGCTCCGGAACATGGGGACCCTCGGGGGGAACCTGTGCCTCGACACCCGCTGCAACTACTACAACCAGACCTACCACTGGCGGAAGTCCATTGGATTCTGCATGAAGAAGGACGGGGAGATCTGCCTGGTGGCTCCGGGGAGCCCCCGCTGCTGGGCCCTCTCGTCCACCGACACGGCTCCGGCGGCCATTGCCCTGGGAGCCCGGGTCCGGTTGGTCGGGCCCGCCGGAGAACGGGTCGTCCCCGTCGCGTCCCTCTACCACGATGACGGGATCCGCTACCTCGCCAAGTCTCCCGACGAGGTGCTGGTCGAGGTCCTGCTCCCCTCGGCGGACGGGTGGCGGTCGACCTACTGGAAGCTGCGCCGGCGCGGCTCCTTCGACTTCCCCGTCCTGGGGGTCGCCGCCGCCCTGAGGCTTGACTCCGACGGCACGGTCGCGGAGGCGAGGATCGTCCTGGGGGCGGTGGCCTCGCGGCCGCTCGAGGCCGTGGAGGCGGCGCAGATCCTCCGCGGGCAGCGGCTCGACCCCGACCTCATCGCCCGGGCCGCCTCCCGGGCCGCCCAGCCCGCACGCCCCCTGGACAACGCCGACCTCACCCTCGCTTACCGCAAGAAGATGGTGCGGATCTTCGTCGAGAGGGCCCTCCGCGAGCTGGCCGGTCTTCCCTCCGAGGGAACGCCCGGGGGCTGAGTCCCTCTGGTCCACAGGAGATTCCTGGTCCTCGGGCCAATTCTCGAAGCAGCCAGGCGGTACGAGGGAGGACGCCCGTGGCCACGAGGGGGACGATCCCCGCGCTCACCCGGGACCAGAGGCTCGAGCTCCTGTACTACATGCGCCTCCAGCGGGCCATCGAGGACCGCGGCATCAAGCTGTACTACCAGGGGCGGATTCCGGGGGCCTACTTCACCGGGTGGGGTCACGAGGCGATCGCGGCGGGCGCCACCTACGCGCTGGGCCCCGACGATCTCGTGGCCCCCATGCACCGGGACCTCGCCGCCTACCTCATGCGCGGGATCCCCGTGCGACAGGTGTTCGCGCAGTTCCTTGACCGGGAGGGCGGCCTGACCCGGGGGCGTGACGGCAACGTCCACATGGGCGATCCGCGACGCGGCGTGCTCCCCTTCATCAGCCACATGGCGGCCTCGGTCCCCGTGGCGGCCGGCATGGCCCTCGCGTGCCGGCAGCGGGGGGAATCCCGCGTGGTCCTGACCTTCTTCGGCGACGGCGCGACCAGCACCGGAGCGTGGCACGAGGGGGTGAACTTTGCGGCGGTGCTCCGCCTGCCCCTGGTGCTGGTCCTGGAGAACAATCAGTACGCCTACTCCACCCCGGTGAGCCGGCAGACGGCCGCCCGCGCCTTCGTCGACAAGGCGGCGGGCTACGGGATCGCCGGCGTCTCCGTGGACGGGAACGACGTCCTGGCGGTGTACGGGGCTGCCCGCCAGGCCGTGGACCGTGCCCGCGGGGGCGGGGGGCCCACGCTGATCGAATGCCTGACCATGCGGGTCCGCGGCCACAGCGAGGCGGATCCCTTCACCTACGTGCCGCGGGCCCTCGTGGCGGAGTGGACGGCGCGGGACCCCATTAGGCTGTTCGAGCGGCGGCTTCGGGAGGAGGGGCACCTCAGCCCCGAGGTGGACGAGGCGATGCAGGCGCGGATCGCGCGGGAGGTCGAGGAGGGCCTGGCGTGGGCCGAGGCGAGCCCGGAGCCCCGGCCGGAGTCCGTCACGGAAGGGGTCTTTGCCGGGGAGGACGGGGCCTAAGGCCTCCGGGTGGCAGGGATGGCGACCATGACGTACCTCGAGGCCATCCGGGACGGGTTGCTGACCGAGATGCGTCGCGATCCGCGCGTGTTCGTGATCGGCGAGGACGTCGGAGCGTACGGGGGCGCCTTCGGGGTAACCCGGGGGTTTCTCGAGGAATTCGGCCCGTGGCGCGTCATCGACGGCCCCCTGGCGGAGACGGCGAACGTGGGTGCAGGCATCGGAGCCGCTATCCTGGGCATGCGGCCTGTCGTCGAGCTGCAGTTCGCCGACTTCGTGTCGGACGCCTTCACCCAGGTGGTGAACATGGCCGCCACCTTCCACTGGCGGACGGGGTGTGCGCTCCCGCTCGTCCTCCGCATGCCCTACGGAGGAGGGATCAAGGGCGGCCCCTTCCACTCTCAGTGCAAGGAGGCGTGGTTCGTCCACACGCCGGGCCTCAAGGTGGTCGCCCCTGCCTTTCCCGAAGACGCGAAGGGGCTTCTGATCGCCGCGATCCGCGACCCCAACCCGGTGCTCTACTTCGAGCACAAGTACCTGTACCGGTCCCAGCGGGGAGAGGTCCCCGAGGGAGACTACGTGACACCCCTCGGCGACGCCCGGGTCGTCCGGGAGGGGAGGGCTCTCACGGTGGTGTCCTACGGGTGGGCCCTCCACAAGTGCCTGGAGGCGGCGGAGCAGGTGGCGGCGGAAGGGACGAGCGCAGAGGTCATCGACCTGAGGACCCTGGCCCCTCTGGACCGGGAGACGCTCCTGTCCTCCGTGCGCAAGACCGGGAAGGTCCTCATCGTGCACGAAGCGACCAGGACGGCCGGGGTGGGCGCCGAGGTGGCGGCCCTGGTGGCGGAGGAGGCCTTCGAGTACCTGGACGGGCCTGTCCTCCGGGTGGCCGGCCGGGACACCCCGGTGCCGCACAGCCCTGTGCTGGAAGCGGCCTTCCAACCATCGGTGGCGGAGATCGCGGCCGCCATGCGCCGTCTGGCGGCCTACTAAAGGCGCTTCCCTCTGGGGGCGCGCCGCGGAAGGAGGGGGTGGATGACGAAGCGAGTGTGGCATTGCGTCCTCGCGGTGGGAGTGGTGGCGGGGCTCCTGGGGGGCGGGGCTCTGCCTCCCGGCCTCGGACAGGCGTCCCCCGTCCTCGTGGGAGTCGTAGCGGAGCTCACGGGCCCCGGGGCGACCGTCGGGGCCAACTGGCGCGACGGAGTGCTCCTGGCCGTGAAGGAGATCAACGCCCACGGCGGGATCCTCGGGCATCCGGTGCGCACCACGGTGCTGGATACCGAAACGCAACCGCCCGTGGCGGCGGCGGCCATGCGCCGCATCGCGGGGGACCATCCCTTCGTCGTCATGGGCCCCGTGTACAGCAGTTCGACGCTCGTCGCCATGAAGGTCCTCCAGGAGGCGTCGATTCCCGAGTTCGTGGGCTCCGAGGACGACCGCGTCGTCCGGGAGGGCAACCCCTACATCTTCCTGACGTCCTACACCGCGGGCGGATTCATGCAGCAGTTCACGCGGTGGATCGTGACCCATGTGCGCCCCCGCCGCGTGGCGATCATCTACTCCAACGACGCCTTCGGGAAGAGCACCGAGGCCAGCTTCGTGGCCGACATGAAGCCCTACGGTGTGCCCATCGTTGCCGATGTCGCCACGGCCGTGGGACAGGCCGACTTCACCGGGGAGTTGACGCGCATCGCGCAGGCCAAGGCGGACACGCTGTTTGTGACGAGCCACGCCCCCGAGAACGCCCGCATCGTCAAGCAGATCCGGACCCTCGGCCTCTCGGTGCGGATCGTGGGGGCCTCGACGCTCATGTCCTCCGACACGCTGCAGCTGGCCGGGGAGGCCCTGGACGGTGCCGCAGGCATTGTCCAGGAGGAGTCGGTGGCCCCGCCGTTCCGCGCCCTAGCGGCCCGGTTCAAGGCCGCCTACGGGCGCGACCCCAGCCATGACGCCATCAAGGGGTACCTGGGCATGCAGGTCGCGAAGGTCGTGGCGACCCGCGTCAAGAGCCTCGAGGGACGGGCCCTCGCCGCGGCCCTCCGCGGGATCACCCTGACCCCGCAGGACGACCCGGGCATCCTCATGCCGCTCCACTACAACGAGGACGGCAGCCTCGACAGCGAGGCCTTCTCGGTCCGCGTCGCGGGGGGCCAGTTCACCGTCACGGGCCAGATCCCGCCCCTTCACCCCGCCCTCTTCGTGCGGCGCTGAGTGCTCCCCCAGCTCCTGGTCTCCGGGATCGCCCTGGGCGGGGTCTATGCCCTGGTCGCCCTGGGGTTCGTGCTCCTCTGGCAGACGGCCCGGACGGTGAACTTCGCCCAAGGGGACTTCCTGACGGCGAGCGCCGTGGGCATCCTCGTCCTCTCGGCCCACCTCCCCGGCCTCCGGATGGTGGCGGTCCTGGGGGGATTTCTCCTGGCGGCCGTCGTGCTGGGCGCGGTCTTCCACCGCGCGGTGGTGGCCCCTCTGCTGGGACGGGGGTTCTTGCCCCTCGTGATGGCGACGCTCATCGTCGCCGGGCTCATCCGCATCCTGGCGGCGGATTTCTGGAGCCCGGAGCCTCAACCGTTTCCCGCGGTGCTGCCGGGAGGGGTCCTCCACGTGGCCGGCGCCGTCCTCCCCGTCCGGGACCTCTGGACCATCGGGGTGACCGCGGGCGCCGTGGGGCTCCTGTCCGGCCTGTTGCGGTGGACCGCCCTGGGGCGGGCCATGCGCGCCGTGGCCCAAAACCGCGAGCTCGCGCGTGTCCTGGGGATCGATGCGGCTCGCGTCACCCTGGCGGCCTTTGTCGTGAACGCCCTGCTGGCCGCGCTGGCCGCCGTGCTGATCGCCCCCCTGTACTACGTGACCTACGACATGGGGGTCGAGCTGGGCCTCAAGGCCTTCTACGCGGCCATCATCGGCGGGTTCAACAGCCTGCCCGGCGCCGTCGTGGGAGGGGTGATCGTGGGGGTCGTGGAGACCTTGTCCTCGGCCGCGCTGGCTGGGCAGTATCGGGATGCGGTGGTGCTGGTGGTCCTCGTCGCCCTGATCCTGTGGCGTCCCCAGGGCCTCCTGGGGGCGCCCGAGGAGGAGGGATGAGGGCCCGGGGGTCGGCCTTCCGCACAGGGGGGCTCCTCCTCGTGGGGGCGGGCCTCGCGCTCGGCCCCGCCCTCTGGCACCCGTCCTACCCCCTGTACGTGCTCACGTTGACGCTCGTCATGGGCGTCGCGGCCTGCGGCCTCAATCTCACCCTGGGGTACGGGGGCCAGATCTCCCTGGGGCACGCGGCCTTCATGGGCATCGGGGCCTACGCCGTGGCGATCCTAGGGAAGCGGGGCGGGGAGTTCTGGCCGGCGTGGGGCGCGGGGATCGCGCTCGCTACCGCCGCGGGGATCGCCCTCGGGGTTCCGTGCCTGCGCGTGCGCACCCACTACCTGGCGCTCCTCACCCTCGCGTTTAACGTCATCGCCACCCTGGTGATGGTCAACGACGAGCCCTTGACGGGGGGCCCCCTCGGGATCAGCAACGTGCCGCGTCCCCGGGTGCCGGGAGCCCCGCCGGACCTGGCGTTGTACTACGTCACCCTTGCCGTCGCCGCGGCGGTGGCGGCCGGCGAGCGCGCCCTCCGGGCCTCTCAGTTCGGCCGCGGGCTGGTGGCCCTCCGCGAGAACGAGTTGCGCGCGTCCACGGTCGGGCTCAGCGTCGTGGCGTACAAAGTGCTCGCCTTTGCCCTGGGGGCCGCTCTGGCGGGAGCTGCGGGCGGCCTCCTGGCGGCCCTCACGGGCTACGTGGACCCGACCCCCTACACCGTCACCCAGAGCTTCTGGCTCCTCCTCATGGTGGTCATCGGCGGTCTCGGCCACAGCGAGGGCCCGTGGCTGGGAGCAGCGGTGCTGACGGCGCTGCCGGAGGTGTTGCGCGGAGCGCGCAATCTGTACCTGGTGGTCTTCTCGCTCCTCAGCCTCGCCCTCCTCCTCATGGCTCCGGGCGGGCTCGCGAGCCTGCTGGCCCCGCGGACGCCTCCCCTCCCCCGTCGCGGAGCCCGCCTTCCCGATCCGGAGGTGCCCAGCCGTGCGTCCTGAGGGGGACGTCCGCGGGCCGGGGACAGGGGCCCCGGTCCTGGAGGCGCGAGGTCTCGTGAAGGTCTTCAGCCGCTACCGGGCCCTCGACGGGGTGGACCTGGCAGTCCACAGGGGCGAGCTCCTGGGGATCATCGGCCCCAACGGGTCCGGCAAGACGACCCTCTTCCACTGCCTCTCGGGGGTGCTCGCCCCCTCCGCGGGCCGCGTCTGGATGGAGGGGGTAGAGGTGACGGCGTCGCCCCCGTGGCACCGGGCGCGACGGGGGATGGCCCGCACTTTCCAGATCCCGCTCCTGTTCCCGCGGCTCAGCGTCCGCGAGAACCTCCTGGTGGCCGGCCAGGAGCACAGGGGACCGCTTCCGGCCCGGTTCGTCCAGTGGGGGGAGAGGGCGCTCCGCCGCCAGGCGGACGAGCTGCTGGCCTTCCTCGGGTTGGAGGAGGTGGCCCAGGCCCCCGCCGGACACCTCTCCTTCGGCCAGCAGAAACTCCTCGACCTCGGGATGGCCCTCATGGGGGCACCCCGGATCCTCCTCCTCGACGAGCCCCTGGGGGGCGTCTCCCCCGCCCTGGGGTCCGCCCTCCTGGATCGGATCCGCGCCCTTCACCGCGGAGGGCTCACGGTCCTCCTCATCGAGCACGACATGGACGCCGTCATGGAGCTGTGCGATCGCGTGGCGGTGCTGGACCACGGGACCAAGATCGCCGAGGGTCCTCCCGCGGTGATCCAGGAGGATCCCGCGGTCCTGAGCGCCTACCTGGGGGAGTGACCGGTCATGACCCCTCCGGCCGTCCTGGACGTGATCGACCTCCGGGCGGGGTACGGAGGCCTCGAGGTGCTCGCGGGCGTGTCGCTCCGCGTGGGCCGGGGCCAGTTCGTCTCGGTGATCGGGCCCAACGGCGCGGGGAAGTCCACGTGCCTGCGGGCGATCTTCGGGCTCGTGCCGGCCCGCGGCCGGGTGGTCCTGGACGGGGAGGACGTCACCAATCGCGGGCCTGCGGCCCTCCTCCGGCGGGGGGTGGCGTTCGTCCCGCAGGGGAGAAACGTCTTCCCCGCCATGACCGTGAGGGAGAACCTCCTCCTGGGATTCCACGCCCTGGTCCCCCGGCAGCGGGCCCGGGACCGGGTCGACTGGGCGTTTGAGACGTTCCCGATGCTGAGGGCGTGCGCCCACCAGCTGGCCGGCTCCCTGAGCGGGGGACAGGTGCGGGTGCTGGAGGTGGCCCGCGCGCTCATGGGAGAGCCTCGGCTCCTGTTGCTGGACGAGCCCTCCATGGGGCTCGCGCCGCAGTTCCAGCGGCAGGTGTTTAACCTGCTCGGGGAGATCCACCGCTTGCAGGGAGTGGGGATCCTCTTGGTGGAACAGAACGTGGCCCAGGCCGCCGCCTGCTCCGACTACATGTACGTGCTGGAGGGCGGCCGCAACAGCCTGGAGGGACCGCCGAGCGCCGTGCTGGCCGACGAGCGGCTCCGGCATGCCTACCTCGGTCGCCGGCGCCCGGGGCCTGCGGCCCCACGCGGAGGATCCGGCGCCCCGGCACCGCGGGAGAGACAGCACGAGGGGGGAGAAGCATGACCTACCGGGCGACACGGATCGCGCTGCTCGCCGCCGCGACGGCCGTGGGGGCGCAGCTTCGCGTTCCCCTGCCCTTTACGCCTGTCCCCATCGTCCTCAGCAATCTCGTGGCGGTGCTCTCGGGGTTCGTCCTCGGTCCCGCCGACGGCGCCGTCGCGCAGGCCGTGTACGTGGGGGTCGGGGTGATCGGGGCTCCGGTCTTCGCGGGGCCCCAGGCGGGCCTGACTGTCCTCCTGGGGCCGACGGGGGGCTACCTCGTGGGGTTCATCCTCGCGGCGTGGCTTGCCGGGAAGATCGTCTGGGAGTGGGGGCGGAAGGGAGGGGGCGCGGTCGCCGCCCTGGCCTCGGCGTGCGGATTCGCCGTCATCTACGTCACGGGCCTCCCCTGGCTTGCCGTCGTCACGCACCTCTCGGGGATGCGCCTCCTCATGGCGGGGTTCGTCCCCTTCGTCCCCGGGGACTGTCTCAAGGCGCTTGCCGTGGCCGTGGTGGCTCCGAGGATTGCCGCGGCAGGACGCGCCGCGTGGGGAGCGCACCAGGGACCTACCCCGGCACCGGCCAGTTCTCGCGGGCGGGACGCGGATCCGCCGGGGGGGTGAGGTAGGTGCGGGAGAGCCGCACGTAGGTCTCGGCCGCATGCGCGATCCACTCGGCCGAGGCCCCCGAGAGGGTCTTGCGGACGCGGCACGGGGCGCCCGCCGCGACGGTCCGCGGCGGGAGCTCGGTCCCGTCGGTCACGACGCTGCCGGCGGCCACCAGCGCCTCCTCCCCCACCACGGCGCCGTGCAGGACGACGGCGTTCATGCCGACGAGGGCCCCGCGCGCGATGGTGCACCCCTCGAGGACGGCCCCGTGCCCGACGGTCACGCCTTCCCCCACGACCGTCGGGCGCTCCGGGGTGGAGTGGAGGACGGCGTTGTCCTGGATGTTGGCCCGGGGCCCGACCTCGATCCTCCCCACGTCCCCCCGGAGCACGGCGCCGAACCACACGCTGGCCTCTTCTCCGATGGTCACGTCCCCGATCACCACGGCCGTGGGGGCGACGAAGGCTGTGGGAGCGATCTTCGGCGTGACGCCGCGGTAGCTCAGGATCATCCGCATCCCTCCCCGAGTCGGTGTGGGCTCCCGGATCGCCGTCCGGGAGAGCCCCGGTTTCCACGAGGTCCGTGGGGGGGAGTTCTCGGGAGGGGAGGGCCTCGCCTCCCCCCCTGAGGCCGAGAGGAGACCCCCTCGAGCCCCGCGAAAGCGAGGACTGCGGGCGGGGAGCGGGAGCGTGGGGGACTGTGACTCCGATGAGTGAGCTACCCGAGACCTTCAACGTGAGCACGGCCTTCCTGGACCAGAACCTGGAGGCGGGACGGGGGGACCGGGTGGCGATCTACGCGGGCGACCAGGAGGTGACGTATCGGACCCTCCTGGAGCGGGTGTGCCGGGCGGGCAACGCGCTGCGGGCTCTCGGGGTGCGCCGGGAGGAGCGGGTGTTCCTCCTGATGCTGGACTCGCCGGAGTTCGCGTACCTGTTTTGGGGGGCGATCCGCATGGGGGCGGTGGCGGTTCCCACCAACACGGCGCTGCGCCCGCAGGACTACGCCTACATGCTCCACGACAGCCGGGCCCCTGTCCTGGTGGTGAGCGAGGAGCTGCTGCCGCTGGTGGCGGAGGTGGTGCCGAGGGTGCCCACGCTGCGGCACGTGATCGTGGCGGGGAGGGCCCCGGCGGGTCACCTGGCGCTGGGGGCGCTGCTGGACGCGGCGGATGCCTGGCTCGACCCGGCGCCGACGCACCGCGACGAGCCGGCCTTCTGGCTGTGGAGCAGCGGGAGCACGGGGCCTCCGAAGGGGACGGTGCACCTCCACCACGACATGGTGTACTGCGCGGACCTGTACGCACGGGGCGTCCTGGGGATCGAGGAGCGGGACGTGTGCCTGTCGGTGGCCAAGCTGTACTTCGCCTACGGGCTGGGGAACGCCCTGTACTTCCCCTTCCGGGTGGGGGCGGCGACGGTGCTGTACCCGGGACGGTTCGATCCGGCGACGTACTTTGCGCTGATCGGGCGGTACCAGCCCACGCTGTTCTTCGGGGTGCCGACGGCCTACGCGGCGATGCTGGCGACGGAGGGGCCGCGGGACCTGGGGAGGGTGCGCCTGTGCGTGTCGGCGGGGGAGCCGCTGCCGGCGGCGCTGTTCACGCGGTGGAAGGAGCGGTTTGGCGTGGAGATTCTGGACGGGATTGGCTCCACGGAGGCGCTGCACATCTACATCAGCAACCGGCCGGGCCGGGTGCGTCCGGGGAGCAGCGGCGAGGTGGTGCCGGGCTACCAGGTGCGGATCGTGGACGAGCAGGGGCAGGACCTGCCGCCGGGGGAGATCGGGGACCTGCTGGTGAGCGGGGAGAGCGTGGCGGCCTACTACTGGAACAAGCACGCGCAGACGAAGCGGGCGTTTCTGGGGGAGTGGTTCCGGAGCGGGGACAGGTACTACCGGGATGCGGAGGGGTACTACTGGTACTGCGGGCGGTCGGACGACATGCTGAAGGTGAGCGGCCAGTGGGTGTCGCCGGCGGAGGTGGAGGCGACGCTGGTGCAGCACCCGGCGGTGCTGGAGTCGGGGGTGGTGGGGCGGCTGGACCGGGACGAGCTGGTGAAGCCCTGCGCCTTCGTGGTGCTGAAGCCGGGGTACGAGCCCACGGAGGCGCTTGCCCGGGAGATCCAGGCCTTCGTCCGGGAGCGGATCGCGCCCCACAAGTACCCGCGGTGGATCGAGTTCGTGCCGGAGCTGCCCAAGACGGCCACGGGGAAGATCCAGAGGTTCCGCCTGCGGGAGCTGCTTGCGCAGCAGAGCCCGGCCCCCTCCTGAGGGGCGTCCCGCTTGGCCCGCCGGGCCCCCGCGGCGGAGTCCGACCGAGTGGAGGTGGCGGAGCGTGGGAGAGATGATCAGCGTCGAGCGGGAGGGTGCGCTGGGCCAGATCTCGCTGCACCGGCCCCCGGCGAACGCCTACAACAGCCAGTTCGTGGCGGAGCTGGACGAGGCCCTGGAGGCGGTGCGAAACGACGACGGGATCCGGGTCGTCATTGTCACCAGCACGATCCCTCGGTTTTTCTCCGCGGGGGCCGACATCAAGATGTTCGCCGAGTCCTCCCTGGAGGAGAAGGTGAAGTTCATCACGCGGATGCACGAGGTCCTCAGGAAGGTTGAGAACACCCCGAAGATCTTCATCGCGGCCATCGCCGGCCACTGCCTGGGGGGCGGGATGGAAATCGCCCTGGCCTGCGACCTGCGCTTCGCGGCCCAGGGCTCCTATGGGCTCGGCCAGCCCGAAGTGACCTTGGGCATCCTCCCCGGCAACGGCGGGACCCAGCGCCTCCCCCGGCTGATCGGCAAGAGCCGGGCCCTCGACCTCATGATCACCGGACGGACGGTGTCCCCGGAGGAGGCTCTGGCGCTCGGGCTGGTGGACCGCCTCTTCCCCGCCGAGGACCTGCTGGCGAAGACCCGGGAGTACGCCTCCGCCCTGGCCAAGGGAGCGGCGGTCGCCATCGGGCTGATCAAGCTCGCGGTGGTCCGCGGGACGGAAATGGCCCTCGACGACGGGCTGGCCTACGAACGCGAGGCGCTGTTCCGCGCCTTCGGCACCCAGGACGGGGCCGAGGGGATCCGCGCTTTCCTCGAGAAGCGCTCCCCCAGCTTCACGGGCCGGTGACTCCGCTCTCCAGGGAGGCTCGCCCGGGGCCTGCCGGGACCGGGGGGCGGCCCTCCCCGTCGAGGAAGGGATCCACGAGGCGGGCCCGCTCCCCGGCCCCCGAGGGCAGCCCCACGAGGGGGAGGGCGAAGCGCGCCGCGCGCTCGGCCAGCAGGGCGTAGGTGGAGCGGAACAGGGCCGCTGCCTCGTGGCCGGGCCAGGGGGCCGGCAGGAGTTCCTCTGGGAGGCCGGGGTCGATGAAGAGGAACTTCCGGTACTCGTGGACGAGGAGGATTTTCTCCGCAAAGCAGGCGGGATCGGAAAGGCGATCCCGCTCCAGCCGCGCGCGCAGGGCCTCCGCCCGCAGCCGCACCTTTCCGAGGAAGGCCCGGTATCTCGCGCCGATGGCGTCGAGATCCCAGCAGCGGCCTACGAGCGCGCGGTCCTCCTGCGGCCCCAGGTGCCGCGCTTCGAAGAGGGCTGCGGAGCCCTGGAGGCCCCGGGCCCGGAGCAGTTCTCCCAGCACCTGCGTGAGGTCGCGGGGCGTCAGCCACGTGCCGCGCCCGAGGGGGCCGAGCCCGAGCCACGTGAGCTCCCGGCGCAACCGGTCCCGGTCCATCCTGCGGTCCTCGGGAACGGTGTAGGTGAGGAGGCGCCACTTGCGGTCCCAGGGCTCCGGCCGCAGCCGGTACACCCGGCGGACGCCCTGCTCCACCCGCCAGGCGCCCTGGGGCGTGAGGGCGTAGAAGGCCCGCCGCCCGACGCGGCGGCCCTCGAGCCAGCCCTGGCGGGCCATGCGGAGCACGGCCGCGCGCACGGCCCGCGGGGTCAGGCGCAGCGGGCTCATGAGCTCGACGAGGTCGGCCAGGGCGATCTCGCCCCCCGCCGGGTAGATCGTGTCTCCCCAAACCGTCACGAGAAGCGAACGGGCGCGCACGTGTTGACGACCTCCCGCGGAGCTCCTATAATGAATATACCACGGATTTCGTGGTTTTCGTGAAAAAACCGTGTCATGTGCGAGGTGACCGGAGGATGGCGGCCGTCACCGACGAGCAGCTGGTCGAGCGGATCCAGCAGGGGCACATCATCGAACACCCCGAGGAGATGACCGAGGACTACAAGAGGACCCTCATCCACATCCTGACCGTCTCGGCCGACACGGAGCTGATCAGCGCCCCCAGCTACTACACGGCCGCCAAGGACGTCCCCTCGATGAACAACCTGATCTCCGCCCTCGCCATCATCCAGGACGAGCTCAGCCATGCCCACATCGGGTATCGGCTCCTCCAGGACCTCGGCGTGGACACCGAGGCCCTGATCTACGACCGGGACCCCACCCAGTTCAAGCACCCCTACGCCTTCGACGTCCCCCTCCGCTCGTGGGTCGAGCTCATCGTCGCCAACGCCTTCTACGATCGCGCCGGCTTCGTGTTGCTGGGCGACGTCTACCGGAACTGCAGCTACGGGCCGTGGCGGCGCGCCCTGGCCAAGGTCGACAAGGAGGAGAACTTCCACCTCCGCCACGGCGAGAACGGGATGCGGCGTCTGGCCTCCAGCCACCGGGAGGAAATCCAGCGGGCCATCGACTGGATGTTCCCCATGACGGTGGAGTGGTTCGGGCTGCCGGACCACCTGAAGACCCACGGCAAGCAGATCGCCTACCGCCTCAAGGGCAGCACCAACGACCAGCTCCGGCAGACCTGGCTGCGGACCGCGGTGCCGCTGTGCGAGAGCCTGGGGTTCCGGGTCCCGGCCCACTACGACCGGGCCTCCGACACCTACGTCCTGGACTACCCGCTGCCGTGCGATTTCGACGAGCAGGAGCGCCGGTGGCTGTTCGACCGGCCGATCACCTGGGACCAGGTTCTGGCCCGGTGGAAGCGCCGCGGGCCGGGCAACGCGATGTTCGTGGAGATGCTGCAGCGGGGGCGCCGCCAGATGCGCCACCTGGTGGGCGTGCACTGATGGACCCCCGCGGCCCCGGCGCCGTCACGGCCGACCAGGTCCTCGCGGCCCTGCGGGACGTGGCGGACCCGGAGTGGCCGGTGAGCGTGGTGGACATGGGCCTCGTCCATGGCGTGGCCGTGGAGGACGGGGTGGTCACGGTGACCTTGACGTTCACCTCGACGGCGTGCCCGTGTATGGAGATGATCCAGGAGGACGTCCGGGAGCGCCTCTCCCGTCTGCCCGGGGTCCGCGAGGTCCGCACTGTGGTCTCCTGGGACCCTCCCTGGACGAGGGACCGCCTCGCCGACGCCGCCCGGATCCAGTTCCGGCGCTGGGGCGTCGTGGTCTGACGGGGGCGACCGTGCGGCGGATCGGCGAGGAACCCGTCTACGAAGTCTTCGCCCGCCGGAGCGAGGGCGAGCCTCTCCGGCACGTGGGGTGGGTCGCGGCCCCGGCGGACTCCCTGGCGCGGATCTACGCGCGCAGCATCTACGACGAGGAATCCTGGATCGAGATGTACGTCGTCCCGCGCGCCGCCTTCATCCCCGTCGAGGCGCCCGGCCCCTCCGCGGAGGCGCGGCGGTGAGCACGCCCCTCCTGGATCGGCCCTCGGCGCTCCCCCAGGAGTGCGTGCAGCCCCTCGTGGACCTCGTGGTGGCCCTGGCGGACAACAAGCACCTCTTGGGGTTGCGGTACGGGGAGTGGTGCAGCAGCGGCCCGACGCTGGAAGCGGGGGTCGCCGCCACCGCCATGGCCCAGGACGAGCTGGGCCACGCCCGGGTCCTGTACGGGCTCCTGGAGGAGCTGCCGGGGGCTCCCCGGCGGTCCGAGCACGAATGGCTGGCGAGCGACGCCCGCACCGTGGCCTTTCTCCAGGAGACGTTTCCCACCTGGCCCCACTTGATCGTGGCCAACGTCCTCCTGGACCAGGCGCTCGCCCTCGTCCTCGAGAGCGCCGTGGACTCCCGGTACCTTCCCCTGAGGCAGCGGGCCCGCAAGGTCATCGAGGAGGAGCGCTACCACAGGATCCACGGGCACGGGTGGTTCCTCCAGCTTGCCGCTGAGGGCCTCGGGATGCGCCGCCAGCTCTCCGAGATCATGGGCGGCCTGTGGACCGACGTGCTGTGCTGGTTTGGCCCGGGAGACGGGGGCGCGCTCCGGCCTCTCGTGGCGGCGGGCGTCCTGGCGGAGGCCGGGGACGCCGTGCGGGGCCGGTTCCTGGACGCCGTGGGCCCCCTCCTCCAGGAGGCGGGGGTGGAGGCTCCGGTCCGGTATGATGGACTGCGCTGGACGGTCGTGAACCCGCTGCCCTGGGAGGCCTGGGACGAGCTTCGACGGAGGGTCACGCGGTGACCGGGTCGCAGCGGGCTGAGGCGTCCGGACGCCGCGGAGGACAGGTCGGGGACGCGCGGGTCGCCTGTCCGTTCTGCGGGTCGGAGGAGACGGAGCTCGTGAGCCTCTTCGGCTCCTCCGCCCTCACGTCGCAGTACTACTGCCACGGGTGCCGCACGGGGTTCGAGCGGGTGAAGTGGGGCGCCGCCCCGCCGGGCGCCTGAGCGGACAGGTCTGGTCCCCGCCACGCTGACAGCCGCGACATGATCCCGCGCCTGCGGTCGGGAGGCCTTGCGGTGGAGAAGGTCATGCCGCTTCGGGCGGCCATCCAGGAGTTTGTCCGGGACGGGATGACGGTGGCCATGGGGACGGGCCTGGAGTCCTGCATCCCCTTCGCGGCGGGCCATGAGATCATCCGCCAGGGACGGCGGGACCTCACTCTTGTCGGCCCGATCTCCGACATCCTCTTCGACCAGCTGATCGGCGCCGGGTGCGTCGCCCGTGTGATCGCGGCGTGGGTGGGTAACGTGGGCGCGGGGATCGCCTACAACTTCCGCCGGGCGGTGGAGGAAGGTGTCCCGCACGCCCTCGAAGTGGAGGACCACTCGAACTTCACGGTGGCGCTCGCCCTCGAGGCTGCGGCCCGGGGGGTGCCGTTCCTCCCCACCCGCACCGTGCTGGGCAGCGACGTGGCACGGAACCACCCACGGCTCAGGGAGATGGTCTGTCCCTTTACGGGGGCGAAGCTTCTCGCCGTGGGGGCGGTGCACCCCGACGTGACCATCCTCCACGTGCAGCGCAGCGACCCCGACGGGAACGCGCACCTGTGGGGGAACTTGGGGATCTCGCTGGAGGCCGCGCGGGCTGCGGAGGCCGTCCTCGTGACCTGTGAGGAGCTGGTGGACCCGGCGGTCATCCGGAGCGACCCGAACCGCACGCTCGTCCCGGGGTTCCTGGTCCGGGCCGTGGCCGTGGTGCCCTCGGGCTCCCACCCCTCGCCGACGCAGGGGTACCTCAACCGCGACGACCGGTTCTACGACGAGTACCACGACGAGACCCGCACCCGCGAGGGATTCCTGGCCTGGCTGGACCGGATGGTCCTCGGGACCCGGGACCACCAGGAGTACCTTGAGAGGCTGGGAGAGGCGCGGCTCCGGGCCCTCCGGCCCCGGGCTCCGCACCTCGCTGCGCCGGTGGACTACGGCCTATGAGGGACTCGGGGACCCAGGCGACGCGCCGCCAGATCATGGTCGTGGCCGCCGCGCGGGAGATCCGCGACGGGGAGGTCGTCTTCGTGGGGATGCGGCTCCCCCTCCTGGGCTTCGCCCTGGCGCGCGCTCTCCACGCCCCCCGGGCGATCGGGCTCTTCGAAAACGGCGTGGTCCGGGATTCGCCCCCCGCCGGCCCGATCATCACCATGGGGGATCCCCCCAACATCGTCGGGGCTCTGGCCTGCACCACGCTCCTCGACGTGATGGGGTACCTCCAGCGGGGGCGTGTCCACGTCGGCTTCCTGGGAGGCGCCCAGGTGGACCGGTTCGGCAACCTCAACACCACGTGGGTGGACCAGGACGGACGGCGGATCCGCCTGCCGGGGAGCGGGGGGGCCGCCGACATCGCGTCGCTGGCCCAGCGCACGGTCGTGATCATGCAGCACGAGCGGCGCCGGTTCCCCGCGAGGGTCTCCTACCTCACGTCCCCAGGGTACGGGACCGGCCCCCGGTGGCGGCATGCCGTCGGACTGGTGCGGGGCGGCCCGGCGCGGGTGATCACGAGCCTTGGAGTCCTGGGGTTCGATCCGGAGTCGGGGGAAATGGTGCTGGAGAGCGTGCACCCGGGCGTCACGGTGGAGGAGGTGCGCGCCCACACCGGGTGGGACCTCAGGGTCTCCCCGGCCCTGCGGACGACCCCGGTGCCGACCCCCGAGGAACTGGAGGTGCTTAGGCGCTTCGACCCGGAGGGCATCTGGACCGGGTAGAGACGGGCCCTCGTGCGACGACCGTAGCGGCGCGGGGGCGCCACAGGAGGGACCAGAGATGGCCGATCAGGTGATGACCCAGCAGGTCACGACCTACAAGAACTTCATCGCGGGCGAGTGGCGGGACGCCCATGGGCGCGAGCTCTTCGAGGTGCGGAGCCCGGCCAACGGCGAGCTCCTCTACAGAGCGCAGCGCTCTGCGGTGGAGGACGTCCACGCCGCGGTGGCCGCGGCCCGGGAGGCCTTCGAGACGACCGAGTGGCGGGACGACCCCCAGGTCCGCACGACCGCCCTCTTCAAGCTCTCCGAGGCCGTCCGGGAGCGGCACCAGGATCTGGCCGCGCTCCTCACGCGGGAGAGCGGGAAACCCCTCCCGATCAGCCGGGGGGAGGCGCTCCGCCTCTCCGAGACCACCAGTTACTACGCGGGTCTCGTCCGGTGGATCTTCGGGCGGTCGCAGGTCCCGCAGCCCAACAGCATCAGCGTGATCCTGCGGGAGCCGGCCGGCGTGGTCGGCATCATCGTGCCGTGGAACGCCCCCCTGGCGCTCCTGGCCCGGGCTCTCGCCCCCGCGCTCGCCGCGGGGAACGCGGTGGTGGTCAAGCCCGCGAGCTACACGGCGGGCTCGACCGTGGAGCTCGGGCGGATCATCGAGAACATCCCGGAGTTCCCCAAGGGGATCGTGAACATCGTCACCGGCCCGGGCGACCCCGTGGGGGCGGAGCTGGCGCGCCACGAGGACGTGGACATGATCGCCTTTACGGGGGACACCACGACCGGCCGGGAGATCATGCGGCTGGCCTCCGGCAACCTCAAGAAGGTGTCCCTGGAGCTCGGGGGGAAGTCGCCCACCATCGTGTTCGCGGACGCCAACTTCGACCGGGCGATCCGGGGCGCCATCAACGCCGCCTCCTTCTACAACGCGGGCCAGATCTGCATTGCCGGGACCCGCGTCCTGGTGGAGTCGAGCGTCCACGACGCCTTCGTCGAGCGGGTGAGGGAGATCGTCCCGAAGATGAAGATCGGCCCCGGGTGGGAGAAGGGGGTGGAGGTGGGCCCCGTCATCTCGGAATCCCAGATGCAGAAGGTCCTCAGCTACGTGGAGGTGGGCAAGCGGGAGGCGCGGCTCGTCGTGGGCGGGCACCGTCTGACCGACGGGGAGCTCGCCAAGGGCTACTTTGTCGCCCCCACGGTCTTCGACGAGGTGCCGCCCGATGCGCGCATCGCCCAGGAGGAGATCTTCGGGCCGGTCATGGGGATCATCTCCTTCCGCGACGTGGACGAGGCCATCCGCATCGCCAACCACACGAAGTACGGTCTCGTCGCGGCGGTGTGGACCCGGGACATCAACAAGGCCATGAAGATCGCCACGCGGGTCCGGGCCGGGTCCGTCTGGGTCAACACCTTCGGGAAGATGTACCAGTCCACCGAGATGGGCGGCTTCAAGCAGTCCGGCCTGGGCCGCCAGTACGGGCTCGAGGGGTTGTTCGAGTACACGGAGCTGAAGCACGTCAACATCCAGATCGAGAAGTAGAGGCGCCTTCCGGGAGGTCGTGCCGGGGCACGAGGACGCGCCCGCGCCGGACGTCCCAGACCCCGTGGTAGGTGATCCGGATGTCGGGGAGGGAGTCCAGGGGGAGGAACAGGAGCGTGTAGTGGGGATCCGTGTGGGGGTAGCCGCGCTGGCGCAGGAGGGCGTAGAGGTCGCGGACCTTCGCGGCGAGCGCGGGCAGGGGGAGAGGCGACATGACTCCCCCGATGGGGAGCGGGAGCTCCAGGAGCGTCTCGCCCCTCTCCGCGACCACGATCCCCCCGCCGAGCTCCAGGAGCCGCCGCGCGGCGAGGGCCATGTCCCGTGGATCCTGGCCCACGACGACGAGGTGCGCGATCACGTTGAAGGAGGAGGCGAGCCCGCCCAGGGAGGACGCGAAATTGCGGAGGAGCCCGCGGACGATCCACCGCCCCCGGGGATCCACGAGCGCGAGCCGCAGGACGTCCGGGGGGACCTGGAGGCGCCCCTTTCGGCTCGGCATCGGGACGTCGACCCGCCGGGTGATGACGCTGTTTTCAAGGTGCATGGCGGGGAACCGGACGTCCTCCGCCCCGGGCATCTCGAAGAGGGAAGGGTCGGGATCCCAGGTGGGCCGGAACCGGCGCGGGAAGAACCGCTCCCAGTCCACGCGGGGGAAGTCCGCCACGCACGCGCCGCCCTGCGCGGCCACCTCCCCCCGGGCCAGGACCACCTCGGGCGTCGGATTGGACAGGTCCCCGAGGACCAGGATGTCGGCGCGCCGCCCGGGCCCGATCCCGCCGATCTCCTCGTCGAGCCCCAGGTACGTGGCCGGGTTCAGCGTGGCCATCTGGTAGGCGGAGACCGGGGGGATGCCGCTGGCGAGCGCCTGGCGGATCACGTGGTCCATGTAGCCGTGCTGGGCGATGGTCACCGCCTCGGGGCCGTCGGCCGTGAGCATGAGGCGGGCGGACCGCAGGCGATCGTCGGTCACGACGGAAGCGAGGACGGGGAGATCGGGCCGGAGCGAGGAGTGCCGGAGCATGGTGTACACCCCGGCCCGGAGGCGGTGGAGCGCCTCCTCGGGGCTGATGGCCTCGTGGTCGGAGGACCACCCCGCGCACGCGAGCGCGACGATGCGGTCGTAAGATGCCCCCGGCGCGTGTCCCTCGACCCGCCGCCCGGCGGCGAGGGCGAGCGCCATCTTCCGGAGGAGGTCCGGGTCCGCGTGGTAGACTGCGGGCCAGCGCGTGACCTCCCCCGCCGCGCGGACGGTCTCGAGGTCGAGGAGCGGCTGGAGGCGCTCGAGGGAGAAGGCGGAGTCGTCGGGGAGCGGTGAGGCGGGGTGGATCCGGAGGAACCACAGGAGGAGCACGGGCAGGGCTTCCAGGGCGCCCAGGAGCTCGGGGATTCGGTCGGGGGGCGTCTGCAGGAGGATCTGCAGGGTGTCGGCCACGAGGGTCGTCGTGCCCCCGGGAAGGACGGCCCGGGCGAATTCCACGGGGGTCGTCATGCCCGTGATGTGGGTGTGGGGGTCGATGTATCCCGGGACGAGGATCTTGCCCGGCAGGGCCAGCACCTCGGTGTGGGGGCCCACCATGGCTCGGCTCCTGCCGACGTAGGCGATCCGCCCGCCGGCCACGGCGACGTTGGCCGGGTAGAGCTCGCCTGTGTACACGTTGAGGAGGGTCGCGCCCTCCAGGTAGAGGTCGGCGGGCCGTCGTCCGGCCGCGACGTCGAGCAGGCGGCGGCTCTCCTCAAGCGTCCGGTATGTGCGCCTCATAATCAGAAGACCCGGGCGCCCGGGGGGACGGGTCGTTCCACCCCGAGGAGGACCACGCGCCCGTGCTCGTCGGGAGCGCCGAGGACCAGCACCTCCGAGACGAAGCCCGCGATGGAGCGGGGTCCCAGGTTGACGGCGGCCACCACGGGCCGGTCCAGGAGGTCTGGGGGCCGGTACAGCCCCGCGAGCTGCGCGCTCGACGTCCTGACCCCGAGAGGTCCGAAGTCGATCCACAGCCGGTAGGCGGGTTTCCTCGCGTTCGGGTGGACGTCGGACCGCACCACGCGGCCCACCCTGAGGTCCACGAGGCGAAAGGCGTCCGCGGGATTCATGCTCTTGGGCCTCCTGTGTCGGAGATCGGAGAATCCGAGAGGGGACTTCGCGACAGGCCAGCGCGCGCTCCTGCGCGGCCTCTTGACGTCGCCCGCCGGGTCCGGGTAGGCTGGACGCCGTGTGGATGCTCCTTGCGCTCTTCGTGGCGGGTCTCCTGGTCGGCCGTCGGCGCCTCGGGGGGCCGTGGTCCGTGCGCGCGGCCCGGGCGCTCGTCCCCGCGGCCGTGGCGGTCGTGGTGGGCCTCATGGGGATCCGGATAGGCGCCGATCCGGCTCTCCTGGGGCGGCTGCCCGTCCTGGGAGGCGAGGCGGCCGCCTTCGCCCTCTCGACGGTGATCGGGAGCATCGCCGCCGCTGCGCTGGCGCGCCGGTACGTGGAGCTTCCCTGATGGGCTGGCTCGTGGCGAGCTCGGTGGTGGCGGGCGTCCTCGCCGGGGCGTGGGGTCTCGTCCCGCGCGGTAGCCTTCCCGCCGTGGGCTCTCTCGCCGACGTGGCCCTGGGAGCGCTCCTCCTCGGCGTCGGGGTGGAGATCGGGCAGAGCGAGACCGCGTGGCGGACGCTCCGCCGGCTCGGCCCCCGCGTCCTGTGGGTCCCCGTCGCAGTGGCCGCGGGGAGCCTGGCCGGGGCCGTGATCGCGGGGTGGGGTGTGGGCCTTACACCCTCGCGCGCCGCCGTCGTGGGGGCGGGCTTCGGGTGGTACAGCCTGTCGGGCGTGATGGTGGCCCGCCTCGTGAACCTCGACCTGGGCACTCTCGCGTTCCTCGCCAACCTCCTGCGGGAGCTCCTGGCACTCCTGGTGACGCCCCTCGTCGCCCGATCCCTCGGCGGGATCGCGGCGTCCGCCCCGGGAGGGGCGACGACGATGGACGTGACGCTCCCGGTCGTGGCCCGCGCGGTCGGGCCCGAGGGCGCCCTCGTCGCGTTCGTGAGCGGGGCCGTCCTCTCCGGGCTCGTGCCCGTGCTGGTGACCGTGCTGGCCCGTCTGTGACCCTGGGCAGAGGAACGGAGGGGACAGGAGCCTAATCTCTGGACGGCACCGGCACCGGACGTCTACTTCCGTCGGCAGGGAGGCGCCTATGCCAGAGATCTCGTGGAAGCCGCTGCTCGCCGAGGTCATCGGGACCTTCACCCTCATCTTCGCTGGGGCGGGGGCGATCGTGGTCGACCATGCGACGCGGGGAGGAGTCGGCCTCCTGGGAATCGCCCTGGCCCACGGCCTGGCCATCGGCGTCATGGTCTCGGCCCTCGGCGCGGTGTCCGGCGGCCACTTCAACCCCGCGGTGACCTTCGGGTTTCTCGCGGGGCGACGGATGTCCCTGGCCCCCGCCCTGGCCTACGTCGTCGCCCAGCTGGCGGGGGCCGTCCTCGCCGCGGTGGCGCTCTCGGCGGGATTCCCGCGCGACGCCGCGGTGGCGACGCACCTCGGGACTCCCCTGCTCGCGGGCCAGATGGGACCCGGGGCGGGCGTGCTGGTGGAAGCTCTCGGGACCTTCTTCCTGGTCACGGTCGTGTTCGGGACGGCGGTCCACCCCCAGGCCCCGCGCCTCGGGGGCCTCGCCATCGGGCTGACGATCACCATGGACATCCTGGCCTTCGGGCCGCTCACCGGGGCCGCCGTCAACCCCGCGCGGGCCTTCGGCCCCGCCCTTGTCTCGGGAACCTGGGCGGACCACTGGGTCTACTGGGTCGGGCCGCTCCTCGGCGGCGGCGCGGCCGGCTGGCTCTACGCGGGGGCCTACCTCAGCGATTCCAGGTAGCGGAGCAGCGTGCGGACCCCGTACCCGGTCCCGCCGGGAGCGAGGTAGGGCGGTGCGTGCTTGTCCTCGCAGAAGGCGGGTCCGGCGATGTCCAGGTGGGCCCAGGGGGTCGTCCCGGCGAACTCCCGCAGGAAGGCCGCCGCCCTCTCGGCCCCGGCCTCGCGCCCCGCGGCGTTCTTGAGGTCGGAAATCTCCCCCCGCATGGCCTCGAGGAACTCCTCGTAGAGCGGGAGCGGCCAGACCTGCTCCCCTGCCTGCCGGGCGGCCTCCAGCAGGCGGTCGATGAGGGACTGGTCGTTGCCCATGATCCCGGCGGTGAAGTTGCCGAGCGCCACGACGCAGGCGCCGGTGAGCGTGGCGAGGTCGATGATCTCGCCGGCGCCCATCTGGACCGCGTAGGCGATGGCGTCGGCAAGGAGGAGCCTCCCCTCGGCGTCGGTGTTGGTGATTTCGACGGTCTTCCCCCCGAGCCCGCGGATGATGTCGCCCGGCCGGTAGGCGCGGCCGCTGACCATGTTTTCCGCGGCCGCCGCGATCCCCACCACGCGCGCGCGGACGTTAAGAGGGCGGAGCGCTCCCATGGCGGCGATGACCGCCGCGGCGCCGGCCATATCCCCTTTCATGGTCCGCATCCCGCTCGCCGGTTTGATGTCCAGGCCCCCGCTGTCGAAGGTGACCCCCTTGCCGATGAGGGCAACGGTGCGCGGGGCCGCTGTCGCGGGCTCGGGCCGGTAATCCAGGACGACGATCTTGCCCGGCTCGGCGCTCCCTGAGGCCACGGCGGCGAAGAGCCCCATGCCCATGGCGCGGGCCTCCTCCAGGTCGATGACGCGGCACTGGAGCCCGCCCCGGACGGCCACCTCCCGGGCCGCCTCGGCCAGGGCCGCCGGAGTGAGGACGTTCGGGGGCTCGTTGACGAGGTCGCGCGCCCTGCAGGTGGCCTCGACGTACACCTCCGCCGCCTCAAGGGCGTGGGAGAGGTCCTCCCGCTCACCCCGGTCCGCGCACACGATCACCGTCTCGACGTCGTGGGGGTCCTCCGGCGGCCTGTACCGGGTGAACCGGTACCCGCCGAGCCCCGCCCCCTCCACGACCGCGCGCAGGCGCTCCCCCTGGGGAGGGCCTCCATCGGGTCCTGCGGGGGCCTCCCGCGTCACCAGGGCCACGCGGCTCGCCCGGACGTCGCGGGCTCGGCGCACGGCGACCGCGGCGTAGCGCCTCAGTCCCTCGGTCGTCCGGTCGCGTCCCAGCCCGACGAGGAGGACCCGGCGGAAGGGCATCTCCGGCGTGTGGAGGAGCACCGTCTTCCCGCGCTTGCCGGTGAACCCGTCTTCCTGGGCCGCCTGGGAGAGGCGGCCGCCGAGGGCGCTGTCGACCGCCGCGGCCTCCCCGTCCAGCGTCCCCGGCTCAGCCACGGGGAGCGCCAGGAGGTCGCAGGGCGTCTCCCGGGGGCGTGCGTCCGTCAGCGTGAAGCGCATCCGTCCCTCCCCGTCGTGGCGTGGCACCGCCGCGATCCAAGCCCCAATTCTACCAGGAGGGTGAAGTCAGTGCACCAGCTCCGAGACCGGGACGAGCTGGACGCCCGCTTCGTCGAAGAGGGGGAGCATCGACCTGAGGACCGACGCGGTGACCTTCCCCACGTGGCCGATGGCGATGGCCTCGCCCCGGGTTTGGGCGATCCGTAGGAGCGTGAGCAGCTGGGAGCGGACATAGCGCTCGTCGTTGTCGTTGTCCAAGAAGACCGTCCTCACAGCCGTTCGGATCCCCATGGCGCGGGCGATCCGGGCGCCCACCGAGTGGGGGGAGGTCAGGCTGTCGACGAAGAAGAGGCGCCGCTCCCTGATCGGTGTCAGCACCGCTCTCATGACCCGGGGGTCCGCGGTCCCCCGGGATCCCATGTGGTTGTTGACGCCCACGGCGGTGGGGACCGTCGCCAGGTCGGAGGTGACCGTGCGTTCAATGGCGGCGTCGCTCATGGCGACGCGGACGCCCCCCGGCCCCAGGGGGAGCGCACCGTTCTCCGGCTCCATGGGGAGGTGGAGGATGACCTCGACGCCCCGGCGGGCCGCCTCCTCGGCCACCGGGGTCGAGTACGGGAGGTCCGGGAGCACGGAGATCGTCACAGGGCGTCCGAGGCTCATGACCTCCTCGGCCGCGCGCAGGCTGTACCCGGCGTCGTCGAAGATGATGGCGACCCGGGCGCGGGCGAGCGGAGCGGGGCGCGGGAGGGTCGGGGGGACCGCGGGCGCGGGCAGTCTCGGGGGGCGCGCCGCGGGCGGGGGGGGCGTGACGGGACGCCGGGGCGCGGGAGCCGGCGGGGGGACGTGGCCCGTGATCCTCGGGGCGCGCTCTACGGGTCCCCGGGCGTGCCAGAGGCCCAGCAGGAACCCGGTGAGGAGCCCCGCCGCCGCGAGGGCTGCGGCGAGGAGCCACCGCGGAATCTGACGTTTCCGGGACCGGCGTCCTGCCATCCTCTCCCCCTAGGGGTCCGCGGGCGCCGGGGCCGTGGCGGCGGTGGGGCGGATCACGGAGCGCTGGCCGGCGCGGCCAGGAACCGCAGGATGCCGCGGGTCATGCCTTCGGCGAACCGCTGCTGCATCGCGGGATCCTGGAGGAGCCGTTCCTCGCGGGGGTTGGTGATGAAGGCCGTCTCCACGAGGATCGCCGGGATCCGGTCGCTGTCGACGAGCACCTTGAAGCGGGCCGGCGTCGCCCCGCGCGAGGCCAGCCCGGTGGCCCGGCTCACTTCGTCGACGACCGCCTGGGCCAGCGGCGCGCTCTGCGGCGTGGCGTAGAAGGTCTGGGTCCCGTTGGCGTCGGGGTCGACGGACGCGTTGGCGTGAATGCTCACGAAGAGGGTCGCTCCCCCCCGCTGGGCGATCCGGGCGCGGTCGTCCAAGGGGACGAAGACGTCCCCCTCACGCACCATGACGACGCCCATGTGCTGGCGGAGGAGGCGCAGCCGCAGGGCCTCCGCGATGGCCAGGGTGACGTCCTTCTCGCGCACGCCTCCCGGGCCGATGGCGCCCGGATCCGTCCCCCCATGGCCCGCGTCGATGGCCACCACGGTCGACCCCCGGGGAGCCGGGGTCCTCCCGGCCTCGTCCCCCACGGCGCTGCCCAGGTCGATGACCGTCCGCCCGGGCTCCGCGCCCGCGCGCAGCGCGTAGGCGACCGGCCGGGCCAGCTGGATGACGACGCGCACGACGTTGGGGTGGCTGTGGAACTGGGCCGCGCGCACCTGGACGACCACGCCGTCGTTGACGTCCACGAACTTCTTCACGGGGAGGAAGACGGCGTCGGGGACGTCCAGGACCAGGCGGTCGGGGTTCCGGAAGACCCTGGGAACGGCGTGGAGGGGGAGGGTCGAGAGGATGACGACCCTGCCTCCGCCCGCCAGCGGCTCGTAGCGGATGTCGGTGAGCTTCTGCGCGCTCGGCGTGTAGGAAGAGGCCTCGCCCGGAGCCGCCGGGGGAGGCGTCCGCGCCCACAGGGTGAGGACAGCCCGACGGCGGTCGGCCGGGGCCTCAAGCGTGTAGCGGGCGGGCGCGAGGAGGTCGAGGACGATACGCGTGCCGGCCCCGGTGCGGGCTATCCGGATGGTGGCCAGGGGGCCCTCGTGGACGTCCACGGTGGACACAGACGCCTTGGGGACGGTCCCGGGGAGATCGACCACCAGCCGGTCGGGCCCCCGCAGGGGCGTGACGCGAGCGCGGAGCGGGCCCGTCCCCTCGAGCGCGACCTCGAGGCCGTCTGCGACCGCGCGCCAGGTGAGGTCGGTGAGCTGGGCGGCCACGGTGAGCGTCCGGGTCGCGGGGTCGTAGGACGTGACGTCTCCCAGGGTCTCGAAGACCCACTGCGCGGGGATCAGGACCCTCCCCAGGACCGTGACCAGGGGAATCGGGATCGGGCGCCGCTCGCCGTTGACGGTGGCGTAGGGGTCGTCCGGTCGGAGCTCCATCTCGTCGCCCGCCGGACTGCGGAGGGTCAAGACCCGGGCCGTCGGGTCCCAGGCCGCCCGGATTCCCAGGGGCGCGAAGAGGCCCTGGTAGGGCACCATGACGACGCCGTCGTGGACGATGGCGTCCCCGTCCACGGGCACCGGACGGCCGTTGACCACGGCGCGGAGGGGAACGACTTGGGCGGGCGTCGGGAGGGCGTCGCAGGTCACGGCGGCGAGCGCCACGACAGGCACGAGGGCGACGAGGGCACCGCGACGGGTCGTCCGTGTGATGGTCATTGCTGCGTCCGCGACGGCATCGATCTGCGACGATGGAGCTCGGCCCTGCCCCCATACACTACACCGGCGTGACGAGAACTCCTCCTGCGCCGTCCCGCGCCCGGGGGCGAGACCCGCCGGCCCGTTCATCGCCAGACCTCGTCGATGGGCGCTTCCCGGCGCGAGCGTCCGAGCGGGGGGAGGCCCCAGTTCTCCGTGACGGTGCGGCAGAACCCGTAGTGGGTGTGGCGGCGGGACGACACGTAGCCCCGGCGCACCCCGGGGCCCCACCACGCGGCGAAGACGCGGTTCCCCTCGCGCCCGTCGTCCTCGTCGTAGCAGAAGAAAAAGGCCGGAAACCGCCCCCGCTCGTCGGGCGTGCGGAACCAGCTCGACCCCGCGAGGACGTCCAGGAGCGCCGAGAGGTTCCGGTCGGCCCGCGCCGCGTCGCCGTTGTGGAAGTCATTGGCGTCGTCCCACCCCACGTAGACGAGGCAGGACTCCGGCAGCCGCCCCCGCAGGTCCTCTTCCAGGCTGGAGAGACCGTACCGGGTCGCCTCCACGGGGGCGTGGAGGTCAGCGAAGGGGTTGTGGCGGAGGGCGATCCGCCCGGCCAGGTGGTAGACATAGGTGGGGATCGCGAGGGAGGCGGCTTCGCTGGAGACCGTCGGGTGAAAGGTGTCCACCACTTCGGCCGACCCCCAGGTGTCCCCCGACACCATCGCCCGATAGTTGGGGCCGGACGGGTGGGCCACGGCGAAGTACCGGCTGAGGACCGCGCCTTCCTGGGCGAGCCGCCGGTGGGACGGGAGCCCGGCCACCTCGGAGAAGGCCCTGTTTTCGAACACGCCCCACACGAGGCTCCGCCACCAGCGGCCCGAGGCACGGGCGGGGCTAGGGAGAAGCCACGAGGCCGCGAGGGCCGCCGCCCCCGCGAAGAACCCCCGGCGGCCCAGGGACGGGCAGGGCCGCGGGAGGTCCGCGTGGTAATCGGATCGTGGCATGACGGGGCAGCTCGAGACAAGGGGGGGCCAGCGCATGGAGGAACGCGCCCTGGGTCAGGTACTCCCTCCGCGCACCGCGCGCATGTGGATCCAGGCGGTGCGCCCGTTCTCGTTTACGGCCTCGATCGTCCCGGTCCTGCTGGGGACGGCCGTGGCGGCGGCCCAGGGGATGTTTGACCCCTGGGTTTTCCTCCTGACGGCCGTCGCGGCCGTGGCGATCCAGGGGGCCGCCAACCTGTTCAGCGACTACTTCGACTACCGCGGCGGGTACGATACCCCGGAATCCTTCGGCGGGAGCGGCGTCCTCATCCGCGGCATCCTCCTGCCCAGCGAGGTGTTCCTCGGCGGCCTCGTCCTCCTCCTCCTGTCCGCGGGGATCGGCGTCTTCCTGGCGACCACCCGCGGCTCCACGCTCCTCCTGCTCGGCGGAGTCGGCGTGCTGGGCGCCTACTTCTACTCGGGGAGGCCCGTCGCCTACAAGTACCGGGCCCTGGGAGACCCCGTGATCTTCCTCCTCTTCGGGCCCCTCATGGCCCTGGGCGCCTACTTCGTGCAGGCCCGGGCCATGGGGCTCATGCCGGTGCTGTACGCGCTCCCGGTGGGATGTCTCGTGACGGCCATCCTCCACGTCAACAACATGCGGGACATCCCCTTCGACGCCCGGGGAGGTGGGGTAACCGTGGCGCGGCTCCTCGGGCTCCGCGGGTCGCAGCTCGTGCTAGACGGGCTTGTCCTTTCCGCCTACGGGCTGGTGCTCGCCGGAGTGGCCACGGGGACCTTCGTCCGCGGCACGGCCCTGACCCTGCTGAGCGCGCCCCTCGCGTGGGGGCTCCGCCGCCGGGTCCGAGGAGCCACGGGCCCTCGGGACCTCGTCCAGGTGGACGTGGCGACTGCCCGCCTCCACCTGGTCTTCGGGCTTTTGCTCGTGGTCGGCGTCCTGCTCTGAGGGCCCCTACCGGGGGATGGCGTCGAGAAACGCCCGCAGGCGGCGCGGCGCCGGGAGGGGCGCGGCACAGAAGGCGCGCCAGGTGTCGGCGAGACGCGTCGCGACGTCGTGGGGCAGATCGAGCGGGAAGAGTCCCTCGGGGGGCTCGTAGGCCGGGCCCTCCAACCTCAGCCCGACCTGGTCGGCGAAATCCATGACCGCATCGGCCGCCTGGCGCAGGAGCGGCGCTCCCTGGAGCTGCGAGCCCGTGCTGTCCTCGTAGACGGCGGCGAGGACCCTCGTGAGGGCCGCCAGGCCGGCGACGGCCCTCAAGGTCACCCACTGGTCCTGGATGCTGGCCCGAGCGTCCCAGAGGGAGGCCGAGGAGGCCCCGTTCCAGGCCGTGGCAGGCCCAGGCGGCAGCGTCCCCGACTCGCCCGCCGAGATCGTTGCAGCCCACCTGTTCACGAGGGAACCGCACGCCCATGCCGCCTGGCGGATCTCGAGGGGTCCGCGCCCCCGGTGGAACGCCCTCGCGCACAGCCGGGAGGCCGCCTCGATGACCTTCGGGCCGAGGTCCGGCGGCGCCAGGCGCGGAAGGAGGACCTCCTGTCCGTACAGGTGCTCCACCATCACGGCCACGCGCTCCGGGGTCGCGTACCGATCGGGGGCCGTCAGGAGGTCGTCGCGGAGCCGCTCCCGGAGGCGCGGCCCGAGGGCGTGGAAGGCCTCCATGGCGATCCGCACGGGGGCGAAGATCACGACGGTCCAGACGATCACGATGAACACGAGGTGGCGGCCCCCGAACACGGCCAGGCTGAGGAGCGCACCCGCCGCGCACAGGGCGAGCCACGTGCGGCCAGCGGCCCGGCGTGATTCCGGCCTGCTCAGCCGGCTCAGGCTGTACCGGACGGTCATCCGCACCTCCTGCGCGAGGCCGGCTCCGGCCCGACACCGATGTGTCGCATGCGTCCCTCTCCCGGCGGACCTCGCCCCGCCCGAGCGGACGCCGCGCGGGGGCGGGTCGGGAGTATCCTTCACCCCTCGGCTCGCCGGATCCTTGCCGGCTGCGGCCCGTCAGCGGGCCGGAGAGCGCCGTCCCGACTGCCCCCGAAGAGGAGCGTGCACCGCGCCCGTTCTTCGTGCTATGGTACCATAGCTGAGGAACGATTCTGGAGGGCAGGGTGCCAGCGATTTCCGAGACGCGGTTTCAGATGGTGCAGCTGGTGTTCCCGGAGCACACCAATGCCTTCGGCACCCTGTTCGGTGGGCGCATGATGGCGTGGATCGCCGTGGCCGGGACCCTCACCGCCTCGCGGGTGGCCCGCGGCCCCGTGGTGCTCGGCGCCATGGACGATCTCGACTTCCTGACGCCGGTCCACCTGGGGGAGATCGTCACCATCGACGCGCAGGTCGAGTACATCGGCCGGAGCTCTCTGGAGGTGGGGGTCGAGGTGTCCTCCGAGCCCGCCCGAGGCGGGGGCCGCCGCCGCACGACCTCCTCCCACCTCGCTTTTGTGGCCCTGGACGAGCACGAGCGCCCGCGGCCCGTCGGCCAGCGCATCGTGCCGGGCTCGCCGGACGAGGAGGAGGTCTACGCGGCCGCATCCGCCCGCAAGGCGGCCCGGCGCGAGCGCGTCGGCGCTCTCGGACCGGGGGCGGGCGCCCTCCCCGAGGGGGGCACACGCCACGGCCTCCAGATCGCCCGCCTCGTGATGCCCGAGGACGCCCTGAGCGGCACGCTCATGTTCGCGGGCAAGCTGCTCGGGACCCTGGACGAGGTGGCGGCCATCGTGGCGTCCCGCTACTGCCGGGGCCCGGTGGTCACCGCCTCCATCGACACGGTGTACTTCTTCCACCCCCTGCGCGTGGGGGAGATCGCGGACATCCGGGCGGCCCTCACGCACGTCGGGCGGTCGTCCATGGAGATCGGCGTCCAGGTGGCCAGCGAGCAGCCGCAGAGCGGCCTGCGGCGCCATACCTGCACCGCGTTCCTGACCATGGTGCACCTGGACGAACACGGGCGACCGGCGCCCGTGCCGCCCTTCACCCCCGAGACGCCGGAGGAGGCGCACCTCTTCGCCGCGGGGGAGGCGCGCAGCCGCCTCCGGCGGGCCCGCGTCGCCCGTGTGAGGGGCATGGCACACCGAGATGCTGGCTAGACTCGTCCACGTGATGGTGCTCTCGGTCGTCCCGTGGGTCGAGCTCCGGCTGGCCATCCCCTACGGGATCGCGCGGGGCGTGCACCCGCTGCTGGCGTGCGCGGCGGCGGTCGCGGCCAGCTGGGTGATCGTCTACCCGGTCTTCATCATCCTGGACCTCTTCTACGAGCGCTTCCTGTCGAAGGTCCCCCTCGTGCGCCGGGTTGTGGACGAGGTGAGGACCCGGGGGCGGGGCTACGTGGAGCGGTGGGGGGTCCTCGGGGTGGCGATCTACGTGAGCCTCCCGCTCCCCGGTCCCGGCGTCTACTCCGGGGCCCTGCTGGCGTGGCTGTTCGGGCTGCCGCGCCGCCAGGCGCTCGCGGCGCTGGCGAGCGGGGTGGTGGTGAGCGCGCTCCTCGTCACGGTGATCAGCACAGGGGTGATCGCGCTTGTGCGGAAGTTCCTCTAGGAACGTGCGGGAGGCCTCGGCCGCGGACGGCGGAGGCCACTTATCGACCGGAGGGAGGTGGGCTGTGGAGACGGTCGGGCACCACTACATCGTCGAGGGGTCGGGGTGCAATCCGGACGTGATCAGCCGGGTTGAGCGGGTGGAGCAGATCATGGTCCGCGCGGCTGAGCTGGCGGACGTGCAGGTCTGGGCCATTTCCTTTCACCGCTTTCGTCCCACGGGCGTCAGCGGTGTCGTGGTGATCTCGGAGTCCCACCTCTCCGTCCACACCTGGCCCGAGGTGGGATATGTGGCGCTCGACATCTTCACGTGCGGGAGCCGGGCCAAGCCCGAGGCGGCGGTCCAGCACGCGCTCAAGGAGTTTGGAGCGACCAACATGCACATCACGGAGGTCACGCGCGGACTGGACGAGGGCGACAAGGTCTTCTTCCACAGCATGATCACGTGGGAGGAAAACCTCCCCGAAAACGTCCTGAACCACCAGGGGCGGCGCCGCCGGCGGACGGGCAAGAAGCTCCGACCGGTGGAGGCGTCCCGGGTGAACGGGGACGAGCGGCGGGGCTGAGGCGGCGGCGCCTAGGCCCCGAAGACCACGGCCAGGAGCCGTACGGCCAGGGCGCGGGCCAGCTCCAGCAGGAAGAGGGCGACGAGGGGGGTGAGGTCGATTCCGCCGAGGGGGGGGATCACCCGGCGCAGGGGCTGGAGGATGGGGTCCGTGACGCGCACGATGGCCCGGATGAGCGGGTGCCAGTAGTCCACGGAGGGGATCCAGGAGAGGACCGCGCGCACGACGATGAGGAGCATGAGGAGCTGGAAGGCGCGCGAGACGAGGTCGATCACCAAGAAGATCATGCCGGACGTTATTGTAACACAGGGGCCGGCCCCGGGTCTCTAGGGCCCACGGGGACTCGGGGGAACCCATGACCGAGCGCCTCTACTACGCGGACAGCTACTGCCGGAAGTTCACGGCACGCGTCCGGGCCCTTACCCGCCTCCCCGACGGCGGCAGGACCGGCGTGGTCCTGGACCGGACGGCGTTTTATCCCACCTCGGGAGGGCAGCCGCACGACACCGGCGTGCTGGGGGGATTCCCCGTCGTCGACGTCGTGGAGGACGGGGAGGACGTCCTCCACGTCCTCGAGGACACAGAGGGCGCCGCGGCCTCCACCCTCGCGGTCGGACGGGAAATCGAGGGCGTCGTGGACTGGGACCGGCGGTACGACCACATGCAACAGCACACGGCGCAGCACATCCTTTCCGCGGCGTTTCTCCGGGTGCTGGGCGCCGGGACCCTCTCGGTCCACCTGGGGGGATCCTGCACGCTGGACCTGGACGTCCCCGGCCTCGCGCCCGAGGATGTCCGCCGCGTCGAGGAGGACGCCCTCCGGGTCGTGTTCGATGACCGGCCCGTTGCGGTGCGGTGTGTGGAGGCCGGGGACCCAGCCGCCCGTGGCCTCCGGCGCCCTGTGGGGCGCCCCGGCCCCCTCCGGCTCGTCGAGGTGGAGGGGTACGACCTCTCCGCCTGCGGCGGCACGCACGTCCGGCGGAGCGGCGAAGTGGGGATCCTCCTCGTCCGCCGGTGGGAGCGGGTGCGCGGCCACGTGCGGGTGGAGTTCCTGGCGGGGTGGAGGGCCGTACGGGACTACCGGGCCAAGCACGACCTCGTGGCCCGGTGGAGCCGCCGGCTCGGGGTCCGGGACCAGGACCTGGACGGCGCCCTCGACCGTCTCGTCGGGGAGGGACAAGACCGGGATCGCGCCCTCCAAGGGGCGCGACGCCGTCTCGCCGCCTACGAAGCCCAGGCCCTCCTCGCAGGAGCGCCCAGCGTCGGGCCCTATAAGGTCCTCCGGCTGGAATTCCCCCAGCGCGATCCGGAGGAGATCCGCCTCCTCCTCCGCGAACTCACGACGCGGGAACCGTGTCTTGTGCTGGCGGGCGTCCCGGAGGCCGGGCGCGTATACTGTGCTCGGTCGGCGGGCGACGGCCCGGACGCCGCGGCCCTCCTCTCCCGGGCCTCCGCCTCCGTGGGGGGCCGCGCGGGGGGCACGGCGCAGATGGCCCAGGGGACCGTCCCGCCCGGCGATGCCGTCCGGGCCGTCCTCCTGAAGGCGGAGGCCGAGGTGAAGGGTGCCTGAGCTCCCCGAGGTGGAGTCGGCGCGACGGAGCCTGGCGCGCACCGTCGTGGGCAAGAGGATTGCCCGCGTTGAGGTCCTCCGGCCCGTGGCCGTCCGCACGCACTCCGCGCGGGCGTTTTCGCGGGCCCTCGCGGGCGAGACTCTGGCCGGCGTGGAGCGCCGCGGGAAGGCCCTCTGGTTCCGCCTGAAGCGGTGGGTGCTGGTCTTCCGGTACATGCTGTGGGGGGTCGTCCGGTTCCGCAGGAGGGCTCCGGAGCCCGACCGGGGGACGACGGTGCTGGTGACCTTCTCCGACGGGTCGGCCCTGGAGTTCCGCGAGCTCCAGTTGAGCACGTTCCACCTGGTCCCCGCAGGGCGCGAGGCCGAGGTGGCCGACGGGGGAATCGAGCCGCTCTCGCCCGCCCTGACCCTGGCCGCCTTCCGGGAGGCGCTCGGGCGCCGGGGGACGGTCAAGGACGCCCTCTGCGCCCAGGACCGCCTGGCCGGCATCGGGAACCTCTGGGCCCACGAGATCCTCTTTGAGGCTCGCCTCCGCCCCGACCGCACGGTCGGAAGCCTCACTCCGGGCGAGGTGGAGACCCTGTACCGGGCGGTGCGGGAGACCCTCCGCAAGGCCGTCCGGGCGGGGGGAGAGCCGGACTTCGAGGACGCCCTCGGGCGGAAAGGGCGCTACCCCCTCGCGGTGTACGGGAGGGCGGGCCAGCCCTGCCGGGTGTGCGGCACGGCCATCGTCGGGACCCGGCTCCACGGCCGGCCCTCCTTCTTCTGCCCGTCCTGCCAGAGGTAGGGGGTGCCCGCGGAATGTTCCCTCTCCCCGTCCGGATCTCGTGGCGGATCTCGTGTCCCGCAGGAGGGGCGTCGTCCCGGTGAGCGGCAGGCGCCTCCTCACGTTTCTGTCCGATTTCGGGCGGGCCTCGCCCTATCCGGCGGCCATGAAGGCTGCCGCCGCCGCCGTGTGCGAGGCCGCCTTCGTCGACATCTCCCACGACGTGCCCCCCCACTCCGTCCGGACGGGGGCCTACCTCCTCTGGTCCGTGGCACCCGTCTTCCCTCCGGGCACCGTCCACTGTGCCGTCGTGGATCCGGGGGTCGGGACGGCGCGGGCCGCCCTGGCCGTCGCCTCAGGCGGGCAGGTCTTCGTCGGCCCCGACAACGGGCTCCTGATCCCCGCGGCGCGCCGGCTCGGCCCCCTCCGGGCCTACCGGCTCACCAATTCCCGGTACTGGCGGACACCCGTGTCGGCCACGTTCCACGGTCGTGACATCTTCGCTCCCGTCGCCGCCCACGTGGCGGCGGGCGTGTCCCTGGACGACCTGGGGGAGCCGGCCTCTGCCTGGGTGGACATGACCTTCCCGGAGGGGAGATGGGATGGGGAGGCACTGGCCGGGGAGGTCCTCTGGATCGATCCCTTCGGGAACCTGGTGACCACCATCCCAGGCTCCCTCCTCGACCGCATCCCGGACGCCGGAGTCCGCGTGGAGGTGGGCAGCGCCACCCTGCGGGGACGCGTGGGGCGGACCTTCGCAGACGTTCCGGAAGGCGACGTCGTCGTCCTCGTGGGGAGCGACGGTGTCGTCGAGGTGGCCGTCCGGTGCGGCAGCGCCGCCGCCCGCGCCGGGGCGGTGGCCCCGTGTCCCGTCCGCATCCTCCCCGAGGGGTCGGGCACGGGTGGGAAGAGAAAGGAGTGAAGAGACGTTCCTATGGCACCCATAAGGAGCCTACCGAGATGCGCACCCGGCGTCTCCTGACGATCGCTCTTGTGGTGGCACTGGCGGCGCTCCTCGCCGCCCCGGCCCTGCCGCGGGCCGATGCGGCGTCGGCCGAGTTCGTTCTCCTCGCGCTGTCGCAGCTCCAGGAGCACTACGTCGATCCCGTGCGAGGGGCGCCCCTGCTCAACGCCGCGCTCGCGGCGCTCGGGGACAAGCTTCACCTTCCCCCGCCGGGAGGGCTCATTCCCGAGGCGGCGTCGGACCAGGAGGCGGCCGCCCTGTTCGCCCGGAAGTTCGACCAGCTCCTCGTGCAGGCCGGCGGGGAGCCCCGCGCGACGGAGCTGGCCTTCGCGGCGGTGGCCAGCATGCTGGAGAGCCTGCACGACTCGCACACCGGGTTCATCCCGCCTCCGCTCTACCAGGAGACGAAGCGGCGCGAGGGCGGAGAGGCGGCGTTCACAGGGATCGGGATCGTCCTGCTCCGCCGGGAGGGCCAGTTCTACGTCAGCGAGGTGTTCCCGGGGGGGCCGGCGGACCTCGCGGGGATCCGTCCCTTCGACCGCGTGATCGCGGTGGACGGCGTGAGCACGGCGGGGCTTCCCGAGGACCAGGTGAGCGCCATGATCCGCGGGCCTGCAGGGACCTCCGTGGCGCTCTCCCTGGCGCGGCCCGGGGAGGCCACGCCTCTGACCCTCACGGTCGTGCGGGGGCCCATCCGCGTGCCCGCCCTCACGAGCCGCATGCTGGGAGGAGGGATCGGGTACGTCAAGCTCTACGAGTTCCTGCCCGGGGTCGGGAGCGCGTTCCGGCAGGCCCTCGGGACGCTCCAGCGCCAAGGCATGCGGGGATTGGTGCTGGACCTCAGGGGAAACCCCGGGGGGCTCGTGGACGAGCTGCGGGACGTGGCCTCGGCTCTGCTCCCCTCCACCACCCCCGTGCTGCGGATGCGGACGCGGGGGGGCGGTGAGGTCGTCCTCAGCACCTTCGACGCGCCCGTCCTGGGTCGCGGGGTGCCTCTCGTGGCGGTCGTCGACGAGGGGACGGGCTCCGCGGCCGAGCTCCTGGCCGCCGCCCTCAAGGAGCAGCACCGCGGGCTCGTCCTGGGCACGCGGACAGCCGGCGCCGTGGAAGTCGGGATCACGGTCGACCTGCCCGAGGGGGCGGGGATGAGCATCACGGTGGCGCGTGTCCTGAGCGGCGAGGGGCAGCGGCTGGAAGGCGCCGGTGTCACCCCCGACGCCTCCGAGGCCCTGACGACGGCGGCCATGGATCAGGGGCGCGACAGCCAGCTCGACAGGGCCCTGGACGTGCTCCACACCACGCTGGGGCTAAGCCAGGGGGTCCTCCCGCCCGGGCGGTGATCCGCCACCTCGCGGGCCCCGTATTGTACGGAGAGGAGAGGGACCATGCGCGCGGTCGCCATCGTCATCGCTTCGCTGGTGCTGGCCGGGCTCGTCGTCTACTCGGCCTGGGCCGGGACCTACAACCGCCTCGTCCAGGCGAGCCAGCAGGTCAACGCGGCGCAGGCCGAGGTGGAGACGCAGCTCCAGCGCCGCTACGACCTGATCCCCAATCTCGTGGAGTCGACCCGGGCCGTGCTCACCCAGGAGCGGACGGTGTTTGAGGCCCTGGCCCGGGCGCGGACGCACTACGCGGGCACGGCCCCCGGGAGCCCCGAGCGGGTCCAGGCGGCGAACGAGGTCGAGGGGGCGCTGGCCCGCCTCTTGGTCATCGTGGAGAACTACCCTGTCCTGCGCAGCAACGAGACCGTCCAGGCCCTCATGCGGGAGCTCGCGTCCACGGAGAACGAAGTCGCCTATGCCCGCCGGGGGTACAACGACGCCGTACGGGTGTACAATACGCTGGTTCAGAGTTTCCCCACCAATGTGCTCGCCGCCAGCATGGGGTTCCGGCCGAGGCCCTACTTCCAGGCGCAGCCGGGGGCTGAGCAGGCACCGAAGGTCAACCTCACGGTGCCGACACGCTGAGGGCCCGCGCCTCCTCCCGTGGCGCCGCGCGGGGACGTGACCTGAGCATGGCCGTCCGACTGTTGTCCCGGAGGGCGATCGCGGCCCTCGGCGCCGCGTGTGGGGTGGCTCTCGCCGCGGCCACCCTGTGGGGCGCTCCCCTGTCGTTCCCGCGGCCGGCGGGCTACGTGAACGATTTCGCGGGCGTGCTGACCCCCGCCGAGCGCTCGGCGCTGGAAGAGCGGCTTGCGGAGTACGACAGGACGACGGGCAACCAGATCGCCGTGGCGATCTTCCCGACCCTCGGGGGCGTTCCCATCAACGAGTTCGCGTCCCGGCTGGAGGAGGCCTGGAAAGTCGGGCGCCGGGGCAAGGACAACGGCCTCCTCGTCCTCGTGGCCCTCAAGGAACGGCAGGTGCGCATCGAGGTCGGCTACGGGCTTGAGGCAAAGGTGACCGACGCCGACGCGGGGCGCATCATCCGGGAGGTCATCGTCCCGGCGTTCCGGCAGGGGCGGTACGGCGAGGGCCTCCTGGGAGCCGTGGACGCCCTGGAGGGGCTGATCGGGCAGTCCCCCCAGTCCTCTCCGTCCGCGCCCTCCGGGGCCGGGGGGTCTCTCACCATCGCGCCCGTAGGGGTCGGCGTCCTGCCGCTTGTGCTCTTCCTCGGCTTTGTGGGGCTAGCCCTGGCCTTCGGCCGCGCGCAGGTGGCCCGGTGCCCCCGGTGCGGGGCGCGGCTCGAGCTGGAGGCGGAGCGCGCCGTGCCGGGGGTGGGGATCGCCCAGGCCTGGACGTGCCCCCACTGCGGGTACCGGGAAAAGCGGGTCCGGGGGACCGGGCCCATGTTCTTCCCCGTGCCGTGGGTCGGGTGGGGCGGCGGAGGATGGGGCACCGGGGGCTTCGGAGGCGGGGAAGGGTTCGGAGGGTTCGGGGGCGGGGCGTCGGGCGGTGGCGGCGCCACGGGAGGGTGGTAGCGTGGCCTCTTCCCTGCACCGGTTCCTGACCCACTCGGAGCGGGCCCGCCTCCGCCACCTCGTCGAGGAGGTGGAGCGGGAGACGGGCGTGGAGATCGCCGTCCTGGTCGTGCCCCGCGTGGACGACGTCGAGCGGTACGCCGCCACCTACTTCGACCACGTGGGGCTGGGAAAGCGCGGCCACGACAACGGGGTGCTGGTCGTGGTGGTGCCCGACCGCCGGCTCGTCCGGATCGAGCTCGGGCGGGGGTTGCGGGCGCGTGTCACGCCGGAGGCGGCCCAACGGATCATCGACCACGTGATGGCCCCCCAGTTCCGGCACGGCCGGTACGGCGAGGGGCTCCTGGGAGCCGTGCGGGCGCTCGCCACCCTCGTGCGGGACCCCCACCCTCAAGCTCCCGAGGAGCCGGACCATGGAGAGACTCGCGCCTGACCGCCGGGCGCGCGGCGGCGCGGGGGTCGTGGTGGCCCTCGGCCTTTGCGGGGTCCTGCTCGGCGCCGCGGGATGGGCTACCGTCACCTACAACAGGCTGGTGAGGGCCCGGGCGGCGGCCGAGGCCCAGTGGGCCCAGGTGGAGGCCCAGTACCAGCGGCGGGTGGACCTCGTGCCCGCGTTGGCGGGAGCGGTGCGCGGCGTGCTGGTCCAGGAACGGGACGTCATCGACGCGGTGGCCCGGGCCCGCGACGCCTACCTGGCCAGCCCGAAGGGGTCTCCCGCCCGCGCCCGGGCGGCCGCCTCGCTGGACGCGTCCCTCGGGAGGCTCGTGGCGGTCGTGGAGGCGTCCCCCACGCTCCGAAGCAGCGAGACCGTCGCCGAGCTCATGGACGAGCTCAGCGGGACCGAAAACAGGATTGCCGTGGAGCGGCGGCGGTACAACGAGCGCGTGCGGGACTACAACACACTGGTCCTCGGGTTTCCCACAGGGCTTCTCGCCCGGGTCGGCGGCTTCCGTCCGCTCCCCTACTACGAAGCCGCCCCGGGGACCTCCGCGCCTCCCGCGGTGACCCTGCCGGGAGCGGGCCGATGAGGGAACCCGTGCGTGGACGGCGGCGCTTCCCGAGACAAGGCGCTTGACAGCCCGGATCGTGTTTCATTACGCTAGCGCGGGGAATTCTTGATGGATTCGATGAACAATACCCTCGGACGATCATGGCCAGCGCGTTCCTGATCACCCTCCGCGAGGGTCTCGAGATCGCGCTGATCGTCGGGATCCTGCTGGCCTACCTGGCCCGGACCGGCCACCGCCGCGAGTTCCCGGCCATCTGGATCGGGGTGGCGGGGGCGGTCCTCGTGAGTTTCGCGGCGGGGGCCCTTATCTTCTTGAGCGCGGGGGAGTTCAGCGGGCGCGGGGAACAGCTCTTCGAGGCCGGGGCCTTCCTGGCCGCCGTGGGCGTCCTCACCTACATGATCTTCTGGATGCGGCGCCAGGCGGTCACCATCCGATCCGAGCTGCAGGCCCGGATGAGCGAGGCCCTCCGGCTGGGGTCGAGGCTCGCCCTCGTCCTCCTGACCGTGGTCTCCGTCGGCCGCGAGGGCGTCGAAACCGCCCTCTTCCTCTTCGCCGCGGCCCGGGCCTCCTCTCCCGTCCCGGCGGCCGTGGGCGCTGCGTCCGGGCTCGCCGTCTCGACGGCCCTGGGGTGGCTCCTCTATCGCGGCACCTTCAAGCTGGACCTGCGCGTGTTCTTCAACGTCACGAGCGGCCTGCTCCTGTTGGTGGGAGCGGGCCTGCTGATCCGGGCGGTGGGGGAGCTGCAGGAGGCGGGGCTGCTACCGGGTCTCGTGGCGCAGGTGTGGAACAGCAACGGCGTCCTCAGTCAGGGGTCTCCTCTCGGCACACTCCTCGAGGCGATGTTCGGGTACACCAGCACGCCCTCGCTACTCCAAGTGGCCGCCTACGCGGTCTATCTCGCCGTCGTGGGCTGGTACTACTTCCGGCCCCCGGAGATCCCGGGACCAAGGCGGCCGGCGGCCCGCCCGGGAGGCCAGGTCGAGACCGCGACCCCGCCGAAGTCCTGAGTCCGTGAAAGGTCTCGTGCCCCTGGCCGTCGTCCTGCGGACCCTGGCTGTGGCTCTGTGGGTCGGGGGGATGGTCGCGCTCGACCTGGTCGAGGCGCCCGTGCGCTTTACGAGCCCTCTCCTCACCCGGAACCAGGCAGTCCAGGTGGGCCAGGACATCATCACCCGGTTCAACCGCGTGGAGCTGGTGCTGGCCCTCCTGGCGCTGGGGGCAGCTCTCCTCGCCCGGAGCCCCCGGTGGACCGTGGGAGTGGTGGGAGGGATGGTGCTCCTCCTCGTCGTCCAGGCCGGCTACCTCGCCCCGGAGATCATGCGCCTGGCCCAGGGCCTGGACTTCGTCAACCGGGTGCCGGGCGATCCCCGCTACGCCTCCATCCGGACCCTGCACTCTATCTACAGCGTCCTCGAGGTGGTGATCCTCACAGCCGGCCTGGTGGTCCTGGCTGCCTGGGCGCTCGGACCCGGGAGGGGGGAGGTCAGATAGTGCGGCGGGCCTGGGTCCTGGAGTGCGGCCGCATGCCCTACAAGGAGGCGTGGGACCTCCAGCGGGCCCTCGTGGAGGCCCGCCAGCAGGAGCGCGTGCCGGACGTGGTCCTCTTCGTCGAGCACCCCCCCGTCATCACCGTCGGGCGGTCGGGGCGCCGCTCGAACATCCTGGTCCCGTCCCAGGTCCTGGAGGCCCGGGGGATCGAGGTCTATGAGGTGGAACGGGGAGGGGACGTGACCTACCACGGTCCCGGCCAGCTCGTGGGGTACCCCATCCTCAGCCTGCGCGCCCTGGACGAAGACATCGTCCGGTACGTCAGGCTCCTGGAGGGGACCCTGATCTCCGCTTTGGAGACATGGGGGATCCATGCCAGGCAGGTCCGGGGATACCCGGGGGTATGGGTCGGCGACGCCAAGGTGGCGGCCATCGGGGTGGCGGTGAAGCGGAAGGTGACCATGCACGGGTTCGCCCTGAACGTCGACCCAGAGCTGTCCCACTTCGATCTCATCAACCCCTGCGGCCTGGGGAAGCCCGTGACCTCCATGGCCCGGCTCCTGGGGCGTTCTCTGTCCCTGGCTGAAGTCCGTCCGGTCGTGGCGCGCGCCTTTGCGTCGACGTTCGGGGTGGTCCTGGAGGAAGTCTCCCGGGACGCCCTGGCCGTCCCCCTGGCCCCGGCCGTGCCCGGGCCCCCGGAGACCAGGGGGGCCGCCAGGGAGTAGGCCCCGGGCCGCACGGGGGTCGCTCCCGGGACATCCGGGGGCGGCCTGTGGCGTCGCGTCCCGGTTGGCCGGGCTCCCGTGGACAGAACGCTCGGGCTCCTCCCGGAAGAGCGGGCCGCCAAGGGGCAGGGCAAAACAGCGCGAGCCCCGACCGGGGGCCCGCGCTGTCCCAGGAGGTAGTCCCTTTCGGGGCCTAGGTCTAGATCTCTTCGTCTTCCTCCTCGCCCCCTAACTCTTCGCCTCGATTCTTCCCCCACGAGGACTCCCCGCCCGGAGTTGCGGGGGACGAGGGAGTGGGGCCTCCAAGCGTCGCCACGGTGGTGCCAGCGGGCCTGGCGGCGGGCTTCCGGACCGGACGCGTGACCTTCTTCGCCGCTGCCCCGGCCTTTGCCGGGGCCTTCTTCACAACGCGGCGGGCCCGCGCTCCCGCGCGGGTCGTCCCCTTGGCCCGGCTCCGGGCGGCACTCCTGGGGGCCGCTTTGGCCCGGGTCCTCCGTTTCGTTGCTCTCCTCGCCATTCTCCGACCCCCTTTCCCGGAATCACGATCTCCCCTGCTGCAGTTGGTTCGCCGCGTCTTTCGACGGGATGGGTGCATTTCCTCTCGGACTGGGTCGAGAAGTGGAGGACTTCCGGAAAAGACGCAGAATAACCGAGGCCGTACGGGGGGACGCTGGTGGCTTTTCGCCCCACACGGTTGCGGGCGTCGCACACAGAACACCGGAGCAGGCGTCGGGGTACGGGATGCGGAAGCGCACGGCCACCCTCTTTCTGGCGGTTTTGACGGCGCTGGGGACGGCGGCGGGACCCGCGGGGGCCGTGGGTCCGGTCGCCTCCCGGGCCCCCCTGACCGATCCCCGCAGGACCCTCCGGCAGATCCAGGAGCAGATCGCCGCCCGGGAGCGGTACCTGAGCCAGATCCGACAGCGGGAACAGCGCGTCCTGGGAGAGCTGTCGTGGGCGGAGGAGCGGCTCCAGAGGGCCGAGGCCCACTTGCAGAAGACCTCAGAGGCCCTCCGGGGCACCCGCCGAGCGGTGGTTGAGGCCACCCGGGCCCTGTTCCTCACCAGCCGGGAGCTGGAGGCCCACCAGGCGCTCATGGCGGAACGGCTGCGGGCTTTCTACGAGCGCGGTCCCCTGGGGTACCTGGACGTCCTCCTGGGGGCGGCGGATTTCCGGGATTTCGTCACGCGCACCTACCTGATCGGCCTGATTGTCTCCAGCGACATCCGGTTGTTCCAGCGCGTGGCGGAGGAGCGGGCCCGCGAGAGCGAGGTGCGCGCGGCGCTGGCGGCCCGGGAGCGACAGCTGGCCGAGCAGCAGCACCAGTGGGCCGTGAGCCGCCAGCAGACCGCCGCCCTGGCCCAGGAGCGGCGCCAGCTGCTGGACCACATCCGCTCGGAGCGGAGGGCGCAGGAGGAGGCGATCCGCGAGCTCGAGGCCGAGTCGGCCCGGATCACGGAGATCATCCGGCGGTCCACGGCCGGGGGGGGAGGGGGGATCGTCCGGACGCTCCGGGGGGGCGCGCTCCTGTGGCCCGTGGCGGGCCGCATCACCTCGGGGTACGGGTGGCGGATCCACCCCATCTTCGGGACCCGGGAGTTCCACACGGGGATCGACATCGGAGCGCCGTGGGGCACCCCCGTCCGGGCGGCCGCCGACGGGACGGTGATTTTTACGGGCTGGATGCGGGGCTACGGGATGCTGGTGATCCTCGACCACGGGGACGGGCTGACGACCACCTATTCCCACCTCTCCTCCTATTCCGTGCGCGTGGGGGAAGCCGTGCATCGGGGAGACGTCATCGGTCGCGTCGGGAGCACGGGGTGGAGCACGGGACCCCACCTGTTGTTTGAGGTCCGGGAGAACGGCCAGCCGGTTAACCCCCTGGGACAGTAGAGCCGCGATGGACGCAAGGCTTGCAAGGCTTGGCGTTTGCTTGACACGTCGGAGCGCCGAATGCTAGACTCATTCCCGAGTCAGGGGCTCAAGAATCCATGCGACTCAGCGACGAGATGATCCTCTGCATCTGTACGAGCGGGCTCGGCCCGGCGGAGGTGAATCGCCGGGGATAGGGATGGGCGTCGGGCCCAATTCCATAGGCAGGGGTATCGAGAGCCGCGGCGCCCGGCGCCGTGGCTCTTGCGTTTCGTGGAGGTGACCTCCTATGGCGCAGGTGTATCTCCCGACGCCGTTGCGCCGCTTGACCAACGGCCAGGCGCGCGTGGTGGCGGAGGGGAGGACGGTGGAAGAGGCGCTGGCCTACCTGGAGCGCCGGTTTCCGGGCCTGCGGGAACAAATCCGCGAGCCGAGCGGCCAGGTGAGGAGCTTCATCAACGTCTTCGTGAACGGGACCGAGATCCGGTCCCTGCAGGGCCCGTCCACCCCGCTGTCGGATTCCGATGAAGTGTCCATCATTCCGGCGATGGCGGGGGGACGGTAGGGGTCCCAGTGGGCACGGGACGCGGGCCCATGCGGCTCTCCGCCGAACGCCGCGCCGGGACGGGTTCCCCTCCGGGGCCTCCGGTGCTCCGGGTGGTCGAGGTGGCGCAGGTGTGCGTCCACGAGGACCCCGACCGCAGGCGGGTGGCGCGCCTCCGGGAGGCCCTGCTCCGGGACGGGGTCCTCCGCAACCCCCCCGTGGTCACCCTGTTGCCCGACGGCCGGTTCGCCGTGCTCGACGGGGCCAACCGCGTGACCGCCCTCCAGGGACTGGGAATCCCCCACCTGGTCGCCCAGGTGGTGGACTACCACAGCCCGGAGATCATCCTGCTGACCTGGCGCCACTACGTGGCCGAGGACGGCCCTCCTCTGCTCCGCATGCGGCTGTCGCAGCGGGGCGACCTGCCGATGGAGCCTCTCAGCAGCTTCGAGGAGGCCGAGGCGCGGGTGGGGCAGGGCGACGGGGTGGCCGTGGTCGCGGACACCGACGGGGCGTCGCTGCTCCTCGGGGGCGACGACGTGCTGGCCCGGGCCCGGAGGCTGTCTCAGCTGGTGACCCTGTACCGGGACGGGAGCCCGATCCAGCGGGTGGACGGGGGCGATGTGGACACGCTGCGCGCCCGGTTCGGGCCGGGGAGCCTCGTGCTCTTCCGGCCCTTCTCCAAGGAGGAGATCCTCGTGATCGCCTCCGGCGGGGGGCGGTTGCCCAGCGGGATCACGAGGCACGTCATTCCCGGCCGCGCGCTGAGGGTCAATACGCCCCTGGAGTGGCTGGCCGCGCCCCGGCACCTCGCGGAGAAGCAGGTCTACCTCGAGGAGATGATCCGCCAGCGGTGGCAGGAGCACGGCGTGCGCTACTACGCCGAGCCCACCTTCCTCTTCGATGAGTGACCGACCGGCCGCCGCCGTCGCCGGCGCGTCCTCCGTCCTCGACCTCATCGGCCGCACGCCTCTCGTTCGGCTGCACCGGGTGACGCGGGGTCTTCCGGACCAGGTGGAGGTCTACCTCAAGGCGGAGTGGTTCAATCCCGGGGGATCGGTGAAGGACCGTCCCGTGCTCCGGATGATCGAGGATGCCGAGCGCGAGGGACGGCTGGTCCCCGGGAAGACTATCCTCGACTCCACCTCCGGCAATGCGGGCATCGCCTACGCGATGATCGGGGCCGTCAAGGGCTACGCCGTGGAGCTCGTGATGCCGGCGAGCGCAAGCGAGGAGCGCAAGCGGATCATCGCGGCCTACGGGGCCCGCATCATCTACTCCGACCCCCTGGAGGGGAGCGACGGCGCGATCCTCCTGGCGCGCGAGATCGTCGAACGGAACCCGGACAGGTACTACAAGCCGGACCAGTACAACAACCCGTCCAACTGGAAGGCCCACTACGACACCACCGCGCCTGAGATCCTCGAGCAGACGGGAGGGCGGGTCACCCACTTCGTCGCCGGCCTGGGGACGACGGGGACCCTCGTCGGGACCGGGCGGCGGTTGCACGAGGCGAATCCCCGCATCCAGGTCATTGCCGTCGAGCCCGACGCTCCTCTCCACGGGCTGGAGGGCCTCAAGCACATCGCGAGCTCCATCGTCCCGGGCATTTACGATCCTTCGGTCCATGACCACAAGGTACCCGTGTCCACCGAGGCGGGGTACAGGATGGCCCGGCGGCTGGCCCGCGAGGAGGGGCTTCTCGTGGGCGAGTCCACGGGGGCGGCAGTGGAGGCCGCCCTCCACGTGGCGCGGGACCTTCGGGAAGGTGTCGTGGTCGTCATCGCCCCGGACGGCGGCGACCGCTACCTCAGCACCCCCCTGTACAGGGACCTCCCCGCCTAGCCGCCGGCGGCGGGCCGGGTCCGTACCGGGGGCCGCCGCTCCGGGGCGGGACTTTTCCTTTCCCGGGGGTTCGGATACAATAGGCCCAAGGGAGCAGGACTGTGGCTCTACGGGTAACGCGGCAGCAGCTGGCGCAGATACTGGCGCAGGCGCGGGCTGAGGCTCCCAACGAGTGCTGCGGCTTGTTGCTCGGCCGCGGCGAGACGGTGGAGGAGGTGTTCCCGGCCCGGAACGCGGACGAGAGTCCGCGTACCTATTTCATGGATCCGCAGGACCAGCTACGGGCCTTCCGGCTGATGGACGAGCGCGGGTGGGAGCTCGTGGGGATTTACCATTCGCACCCGCAGACGAAGCCGGAGCCCAGTGAGACCGACAAGGCCCGGGCCCTGTATCCCGACGCGCGGTACGTGATTGTGTCCCTTCGGGATCCCGACCGTCCCGAAGTGCGAGCCTGGAGGATTCTCGACAGGACCGGTCCCGACGGCGCTCCTGTGAAGGACGACAGTGGTAGGGTCCAGAGGGACGTCATCGAAGAGGAAGTGGTTGTGACATGAAGGTGAGTGCTCGAGCCGAGTATGGCATCCGTGCCCTCATCGATCTGGCGCAGCACTACGGGAAGGGCCCGGTCCAGAGCCACGACATCGCTAGGCGCCAGGGCCTCCCGGAACCCTACCTGAACCAGCTGCTCACGACCCTGCGCCGCGCCGGGCTGGTCCAGAGCAAGCGCGGGCCTACCGGCGGCCACGTGCTTGCCCGACCTCCGGAGCGGATCACCGTGGGGGAGGCATTCCTCATCCTCGAGGGAAGTATCGCCCCCTGGCTGTGCGTTGAAGAAGATGACGCCCACTGCATCTACGCGCCGGGCTGCGGACTCAGGCCGGTCTGGCAAGCGGTGAAGGCGGCCACGGAGGAGGTACTGAACCGCACGACTATTGCCGATCTGGCTCGCCCACCCCTCGTGCCTGCCGGCCGTCCCTAGAGTCCGGGCCGGACGGGACGCTCATCTGGGGGTTTCCCTAGGCTCCCCGGGGCGGGACGATGCGGCGGCGGAGCGGAAAGACGGCATGAATTGTGACCAGTGCCTCCAGTATCTCTGGCAGTACCTCGACGGGGAGCTCGATGGAGACTCGTCCAGCGAGCTGGAGCGCCATCTCGAGGAATGCCGGCAGTGCTTCTCCCGTGCGGAGTTCGAACGCCAGCTCAAGGACCTGATGCGCCGGTCCTGCGCCGGTGAGCAGGCCCCTCCCGAGCTCCGAGAGCGCCTCACCCGACTCCTCAAGCTCTTCTAGACAGGTGGACGCGGGACGCTCTCCGGGAGGCCCGGGGGACTGGGCCGGGTCGCCCCCCAAGGTCTCGCGCCGCGCCGCGATCGATATCGGGACCAACTCCGTGCGCCTCCTCGTGGCGGATGTGGCGGGGGACGGAGCTGCCCGCCGGGTTCGGCCCGTCCTCCGCCGGCAGCTCATCACCCGGCTGGGCGACGGCCTCGGCGCGGGGAGACGGATTCGCCCCGAGGCGGCCGCGCGGACCGCGGCCGCCGTGCACGACTATCTCGGGCTGGCCGCCCGCGAGGGTGCGGAGGCCCCGGTCGTGGTGGGCACGTACGCCCTGCGGGCCGCGGAGAATCCGGAGGAGCTCCTGGCCCGGCTTGCGGTTCCCGTGCGCATCCTCACCGGGGAGGAGGAAGCGCGTCTGGGGTTCGCGGGCGTGGCCGCTGGCTTGGGGGCCTGGGACGCCTCCCTGGTGGTGGTCGACATCGGCGGCGGGAGCGTCGAGCTGGCGTGGGGGGACGGGGGGCAGGTGACGGGGAGCCTGAGCCTGCCGCTGGGGTGCGTCCTCCTGACCGACAGGTTTTTCGCCCACGATCCTCCGTCCCAGGCCGAAGTGGACGCCCTCCTCTCGCACGTGGGGGAGGTGGCAAGCGGCCCTCTCAGCCGTATTCCCCTCCAGGGCCGAGGGCTCGTCGGGGTGGGGGGAACCGTGACGACCGTGACGGCCGTCGCGCAGCGCCTCTCTCCTTACGACCCCGCGCGTGTGCACGGGTACCGGTTGACCCGCCGTGACGTCGACGCCGTCACCCGCATCCTCCTCTCCCAGCCCCTTGCCGGGAGGCGCGAGCTCCCCGGCCTCCAGCCAGATCGGGCGGACATCCTCCCCGCCGGGGCGCTTGTGCTGCAGCACGTCCTGAGCGTGACGGGGCAGGAGGCCCTGGTGGTGAGCGAAGCGGACCTCCTGTGGGGGGCGCTCCTCACCCTCGGGGCCGACTGACGGGGGGGGCGGTGGTTCCGGAAGATGGGCGGGCGTCCGGGCGTGGCGTAAGGGTGCTGGGGGTTTCGTCATCCATCACGCGCCGCCTGGCCCGGGACTCGCGGTCCCCCGACGGGTGGCCGTCGCAGCCGATTCGGGGCGGAAACCCCCCGGGAAACATCAGGGGCCTGCCCCCGACTCCCGCGACAGGCCCCTGTCTACCACCCCTGGTAGCGGGGGGAGGATTTGAACCTCCGACCTTCGGGTTATGAGCCCGACGAGCTACCGGACTGCTCCACCCCGCGCCGCACCTGGACAATACCCAGGCCCGTTAGGCATTATACCACCGCTGAGGGATGTGTCAAATCGGGGCGTGCTCTCTTTCCTACTTCCCGGCGCCTGCGCGGCACGCGACTGGGGCTTGTCCCCGGACACGAGGGAGAGGCGGGACGGACTGCGGCCGACACTGGGGCACGGCCCAGACGCGGGGGCACGAGACCCTGCGTTCCCGGTGGTTCCCCCGGAGCGAAGAGGCGGTGCGGAGGACATGGAGGACATCGGGGAAACGAGGTGCGGCATGACCAGGGGAGGGGTTCAGGATCAGCGCTCCGGTCCTCCCGGACCGGTGGACTTCTCCGTCGCACTCCTCCGCGAGTTGGCGGCCGCGGTGGGCGAGGAGAGAATTTCCACGGACCGCCGGGCTCTGGAGGAGGTGGCCACCGATGCCACCGCCCTCTGGCGGATCTCCCGCAGCACCGGAACCTCCCCGGCTCTTCCTCTCGCCGTGGTCAGGCCGGCGACCACCGACCATGTGGCCGCGGCAGTGGACGTGGCCGGTCGGTACCGTCTCCCGATCATTCCCTACGGGGGTGGGAGCGGCCTCATGGGAGGAGCGGTTTCGCTCCGACCCGGCCTCGTCGTGGATCTGCGGTCCATGCGCCGCATCCTCCACATCAGCAAGGTCGACCAGACCGCCCACGTGGAGGCGGGGGTCCTCCTCGCGGATCTCGACGCCGCGTTGGAGCGAGAGGGACTCATGCTGGGCCACGACCCCTGGTCCCTTCCGGTGGCCACCGTGGGAGGCGCCATTTCGACCAACGGGGTCGGGTACTTGGCCGGACGGTATGGGCCGATGGGGGATCAAGTCCTCGGCCTCACGGTGGTGCTCCCCACCGCCGAAGTGGTCCGCACCCTGGCCGTCCCCACCCATTCGAGCGGCCTCCGCCTGCACCACCTCTTCATCGGGGCGGAGGGGACGATGGGCATCGTGACGGAGGCCGTGCTCCGGGCGTTCCCCCGGCCCGAGCGGCGCTACATCGGCGGGTTCGAATTCCCGGATTTTGAGGACGGTCTCCGGGCCGTCCTCGGGATTCTGGCGACCGGGATGCCGTCGCCCGTCGTTGACTACGGCGAGAGGTTCCGCCTCGATCCCTCCGACGCCACACCACGCCCCGAGGGTCCCCCTGCGCTCTTCCTGGTCATCGACGGGTTCCGGGAGGAGGTGACCGCCCGCCGGAAGAGGGTGCGGTCTATCTGCCTCCAGTGCCGCGGGCGCGAGATGCCCGCGCGGCGCGCGCGGCACTTCTGGCGGCACCGCCATGACGCTGCGGTGCAGTTCTTGAAGGCCCGGTCGGCCGGGAGTCCCTCCCCGTGGAGCCATTTCTCCCCCACGGTCCGGCACGAGTACCTCAACGTGGTGGTGCCCGCTTCGCGTGTGCTGGAGTACAGGAGCCGGGGCCAGGAGATCGTGCACCGGTACGGCGTCCACGTCCTGGAGGCGGGGTTCTGGGGGCGCCCCGAGCTGTTCTCCTGGAGGTTGGTCAAGGTGGGGGACGCCGGGGACGATGTCCACGCCAGCATGGACCGCGCGGTGGATGAGATGCTCCGCCTCGCCCAGGACCTGGGGGGAGCCATGGAGCAGTGCCACGGCGTCGGTCTCCGGTGGAGCCACCTGATGGACCGGCAGCACGCACAGGGTATGCTCCTGATGCGCCGCCTGAAGGAGGCCCTGGACCCCTCTGGCATCATGAACCCCGGCAAACTGGGATTCCCTCCCCCTCCGTGAGGCGCCCGGGGCGTCTAGCGGGATGCGTCCGTGGGTATGCAATCGGTGAGACTCCATGCCTGCCGAGCGCCGCAACCTCTCCTTTGTCGGGCGAAAGCGACGGAAGGAGTTTGACCGCTCCCTCCAACGGCTGTACGAGATCGGCCTGCCCGAGTGGGCCGTGGAGTGTTACCGCCGCGTCGCCCGCGTGACGGGGCTGCTGCCCCACGAGGTGGTGTGCCACGTGGCCGTCTCCGCCGCCGCCCACCTGTTGGAGAAGAAGTCAGCCCAGGACGTCCCGGACGCGAGTGTAAGAGTCGGGGACCTGTAGGACTCCCCTCCCGCGCGGCCCTCCTTCTGCCTCTGCGGCCGGCACGCGAGGGTCCGGGCCCCCCAGTCTCCCGGCCGCACTGATCCCCGCGCGCTTTCCGGTGGGCGCCGCCGGCTCCGGGCGGGCGACCGGTCGCCCCATGCGGGGCTCCTCCGTGTCCTCCGGTTGAAGACAAAGAAGGTATCGAACGGCAATTTCCCGTCACGTCCTGAGGCCCCTGCGACACCTATGGGGTAGAGTGTGAGATGAGGCCGGTGCCCATGACTGCGGAGCTCTTTGCGGGAATTTACGACGCCCACTACCCGCGCGTCTTTCGCTACCTGCTGGCGCGAACGCGGAGCGCCCAGGAGGCGGAGGAGCTCACCGCCGAGGTGTTTGCCCTGGCCCTGGAGGGTCTCAAACGGCGCGGGGCCCCGCTGCACATCGGGAGCTGGCTGATCGGCATCGCGGATCACGTGGCCTGTCGATACTGGCGGCTGCGTGCGGCCGAAGACCATCCCCCGCTGCCGACCGAGGAGCCCGAAGAAGATCCCGAAGAGCTGGCCCTCGGGAGGCTGGAGAGCCAGCGCCTGTGGCGCTGCCTCGACGCGTTGAGCGCCGAGCATCGCCAGGTGCTCTTGCTACGCATCGTCGCGGGGTTGAGCGCGCGCGAGGTGGGGGACATCTTGGGGAAGACCGAGCAGGCGGTCCGGAGTCTTCAGTGGCGGGCTCTCGCCGCTCTCCGGCGACAGTGGATGGAGGCGCAGGCCGATGGTCGGGTCTCACGATCAGAGCGCCCGTGAGGCGGAGCTCGAGCGGCTGTTGAGGGATCTGCTGGACGAGGAGCCCCTGGGCTCCGGCGGGACCGCGGGGGAGGTGTGCCCGGAGGCCCTGGAGCTCAGGGACATGGCTCGTCGGCTGCGGGCGGCCACGCAGTGGGTGCCGCTCCCCGAAGGACGGCAGGCTCTCCGGCGGGCCCTGCTCGCCGGCGCAGGGATGCGGGGCCGCCGGACCCGGGGATGGACCCTCGGCGCCGCCGCGGCGCTCCTCGTGGCCTTCGGTCTGGGGGCAGGCTGGGTCCACGGGGCCGCGACGCCGTCCAGCCCGTGGTACGACCTGAAGCTGGCCGTGGAGGACCTGCAGATTGCGGTTCTTCCCACTCCTGTCTCCAAGGCCGAGATGTTGGTCCGGGCCACGCACCAGCGCATCGCGGAGATCCAGGCCATGGCCACGGCGGACGACGCTGTAGGTCTCCGGCACGCGGCGAGAGCCCTGGACAAGGAGACGGAGTGGCTCCGGGAGATCATCGCGAGTCTGCCCGTCGCGGAGCGCGAGCGGGTGGACCACAGTCTGGACAAGCTGTGAGGGGAGGGATGGGACGATGCGATGGATCGGCGGGATCGGCGTGGCGCTGGCTATGCTGGTGGTGGCGGTTGTTCCAGGATGGGCCGTGCAGGGGACGTACGATCTGGCGGTGACCTTCTCAGGGGTCCAAGTGCCATCGGGAGTCGGGGTCACTACCGAGACGTCCGGGACCATAGGAGGCCTTCCGGTGACCCTGTCCATGACGGGCGCTCTTGAGCCCGGATGTCCGTCGGGGGCGACGTGCGGGACCTTCACCGCATCGGTGACGGGGCTCGGGTCACCGGCCCAGATCCAGTTCGGTCAGCTCACGGGGACCTATGCGTGCGGCTCCGGGGGGTGCACCTTGACCCTGACGGGGGCTACGGGGGTCTTCGGGAAGGTCACGAGCACTGCTCTCTCGCTCGGCACCACCGGCGCCGTGTTCACCACGCTGAGCACGGGATATCCCAACCACGGGGCCTACGTATCGGAGGTGGCGCGGACGGCCGCAAAGCTCAAGGCCGAAGGGCTGATGCCGTCCGACCTCAGTGTGGGAGACATCGTGAGCCAGGCGGCGCAGAATCAGAAGGAGCTCCACCAGGCCTCCCAGCCCGGCAACCACGGCACCCCGGGGACAGGGTCGGGGGGCGGCGCGGGCAATGGCAACGGAGGGAACAACGCGGGAGGCCAGGGAAGCGGCACCGGCAATGGCAATGGGAACGGCACCGGGAATGGCAACGGGAACGGAAATGGCAACGGGAATGGGAATGGGAACGGCAACGGCGGTAACAACGCGAACGGGAACGGTGGCAACAACGGGAACGGCAACGGCAATGGGAACGGTCACGGCGGTGGCAACGGCAATGGAGGTGGAGCGAACGGCGGAAACGGTCACGGGAACGGGGGGGACAACGGGCGCTCCCGCTAGCGGTCGCTCCTCGCGCCTCACCCCGAGAAGCGAGAGCCCGCCTGCCGTCGCGGCGGGCTCTCGCCGTCGTCTCGGGGGAAAGAGCCTACAGGCGCACGGAGAAGATCACCGTGAGGTTCGGTGACGGTGTCCCGACGAGGACGATCGCCAGCCGTGTGCCGAAGTCTTCGATGCGCGTGGCCACCAGCGTGATGGTGTTGAGGGGGACCAGGACGACCGGGGTCTCGAGCGGCACGACGAAGAAGATCCGTCCCCGGAGCTTCGGACCTGCGGGGGTCGAGAGGCGGACCAGCTGACCCGGGGGGATTTTTGCCCCCGGCTCCATGAACGCCAGGAAAGTCCCCCGTGTGTCTCGCAGGACGGCCAAGGTGTAGCACCGCCCGCCGGGGATGACGAGGGTCCCGTACACAAGCGCGGCCGGCGGGCAGAAGGGCTGCCCCGCTTCCCGGACGAGGACCTTGGCCGGAGGACCCTCGCCCCGGGGGCCATGGGGTCCGGCCATCCCTACCGCGGCCGGACTCACCACGAGCGACACGACGGCCGCGCCCAACCAGGCCCGCAGGCCGGCGGAGTGTCTCATCGGACCACCTCCTCAGTCTTCCTGTACCCCCAAGAGGGCGGGTGTAGCCACAGGTCAGCGCAGCTGCGCCGCGACGCTGCGGGCGGCGTCCAGCTGGGGGTCGCGTTCGCGCTCGACGTCCGTTGCGGTGAGGGCGATGGGTCTGTCCGGCGTGATGCCCACACCTTCGATCCTCTCGTCGCGGGCTCCCGTGATGCGCTCTACGGTCACGGACATTCCGCCCTCGGGAAGGGGGACGAGGGTCGACCCGCCGAGAGCGCCGGCGGTGTGCTCCCCCACGAGCGTGGCGCGCCCTTCGTCCCGCAGGGCCTGGGCGAGGAGCTCCGCGGAGGAGGCGGTCTCTTTGTTCGTGAGCACGACAAGGGGGGTGCCCCGGAAGAGGGGCTCGCCCACGGCCCGGAGGGTGCTGCGGTGGTGAAGGCGATCCTCCACGTGGCCGATGACGGTCCCGGGAGTGAGGAAGAGACCGGCCACGCCGGAGGCCTCGACGAGGAGGCCGCCCCCGTTCGAGCGCAGGTCCAGGATCAGCGCGTGGATGTCCACCCGGTGCGCGAGAGTTCCAAGGGCGCCGCGTAACTGCGCGGTCGTCCCTCGGGAGAACCCGAAGAGTTTGACGTAGGCGGTCCCCCCGGCCAGCAGGCGGGCCTCCACGGGGGGGATCCGGATCGGCGCCCGCGTGACCTGCACGTCAAACACGCGGTCCCCTCGCCGGACCGACAGGGCGACGGGCGTCCCCACAGGTCCGCGCAGGGCGCGCACCAGCTCCTCCACCGAGGCGCGCCGCAGGGGCCACCCGTCCACGCCCACGATGCGGTCGAACCGGCGGAGCCCCGCGCGGGCTGCGGGAGAGCCGGGGAACACGTAGGCCACGAACGCGAGGCGGCCTCCGGTCCCGTCGTCGACGGAGGCGAGGAGCACCCCGATGCCCGAGTACCCGGCAGCGCCGCGGAGCGTCTCCTGCTCCTCGCGGAAGCGGGCGGGATCCAGGAAGTAGGTGTGGCTGTCGTGGAGGGAGGCGAGCATTCCGGCCGTGGCCGCGAAGGCGAGGTGTCGGGGGTCGAGGCGGCCTGCCGCGATGGCGCGGTCGAAGGCGCTGGAGAAGGCCGCGGTGGCTTGCGCTGCGCCGGTGCCCGGGGGAATTCCCGGAAGGAGGTCCTCCCCCAGCCCCGTCGCCTGGCGGAGGGCGGCGATGGCCGCGTCGAGCAGCGCCGACGCGTCGACGGGCTCGACGTAGGAGGTTTCCAGTGTGTGCAGGGCGGCCAGGACGAGCGAGTCCGCCGCGGCCCGCCCCGGTGCCGGCATCCCGGCGACGAGGACCGCGAGGAGCGCGGCCCCCGCCGCCGCGCGACGGAGCGTACCCGTGCGAATCCCCATGGTCACCAATGTCCCTTCACGGCCCTCCCGGCGTTTCCTCCCGCGTAGTGGGCCTCATGCGCAAACTTCCCGCGATCCTCCCTCGATTCGCCGTCTCCTGGTGGCATCCCCGCGTGCCTCTTGGGCACAAGGATGAGTGGACGCGCGGAGGGGCTGCCCGGCGCGACCGGCCCGGCTCCTCCCGATAAAGGCAAACCTGGGGCGACCCAGGGGCGCAAAGCGACGGGACCGCACCCGCGGTCGGCCGCGCTGCCGAAGGAGGATGGGGGATGGTCCAGCGCTGTCGGCGCATGTCGTGGTCGAGCACTCTCCTGCCTTTGTCCGTCGTGCTCCTTGTTCTCTTCAGCGCTCCCGGCCCCGCAGGCTCGCAGTCCCCTCTCGTCGTGGGCCCGGGCGTCATCCCCCTCGACTACCGCGCGGCCCAGAGCGAGATCGACCCCGGCGCCGAGGACGAGCTCCTCGCGCTCCTCAACCAGGTCCGCGCCGAGTACCACCTGCCGCCCCTCGTCATGGACCCCATGCTGAGGGCGGCCGCGCGGGCCCACTCGCGGGACATGGCGCTCCACGGGTACTTCGGCCACAGCTCGCCCTGGGGGCAGTCCTTCGTCGACAGGCTCGCCGCCGTCGTCCGGGGGGGCACCCTCGTCGGGGAAAACGTCGCGGTGGCCGCGTCGGCGGAGGGCGCTGAGGCAGCGTTCCTGGCGAGCCCGGGACACTTCCGGAATATGGTGGAGCCCGCGTTCCACCGCGTGGGCATCGGCGTCGCCACCGCCGGAGAACTCGGGGTGATGGTCACCGAGGACTTCTCCGAGTGATGCCCCGGTAGGACTTCTTCGCCCTCGCCACGAACTCCCTGCACGCGTGTGGGCAAGCAGCCCTGCCTTGCGGGGAGAGTGGTGGGATGGGGAAGAACAGGTTCCTGGCGGCAACGCTCCTGGGTGCAGTGGTGGCGCTGGCAGCGCTCCCCGCCACTCCCGCGGGGACCGTCCCCCTCCCGCCTGACATCAAGATCGCAGCGCCGGATCCTGACGTGCCTCCCCAGCGGGCCGCCTACCTGGGCAAGTGGACGGGGACGTGGGACGGGATCCTCCCCACGGTCCTGGTGGTCGAGCGGGTCACGGCCGGCTCCGCGGAGACGATCTACGCCTGGGGAGTCGCCCCCCGGTGGAAGATCTCCTCCCCCGGCTGGGTGCGCACGACCGGTCAGTTCGCCAATGGCGTGCTGCGTTTGTCCCTGCGTCTTCCGACCACCGTCGCCACGGTGACCTACCGGATGCTTCCCGACGGGACCCTGGACGCGACCTACCTGTGGCAGGGATACAAGTCGCACGCCAAGATGGTCCGGGAGAAAGAATAAGATCCCCCGTCCGTCGGCAGGCGGGGGGACGCCCTGGCGCACCGGCAGAGAGGAGAGCTCCAGCCTCCCGCGAAGTGTCCTCCCAGCGATGAGCGGGATCCCAGCCGTCACTGACCCCGTCCGTCTCGCCTGGACGCCGTCCGTGGCGAAGACGCTCGACCGCGTGCTGGCCGGCGGATCTCTCACCCGCGACGACGCGGTGCGCCTCATGACCTGTGCCGCCGCGGACCTCCCGGCGGTGTGCGCGGCGGCCTGTGTGGTGCGCGACCGGGGGAAGGGCCGCACGGTCACCTTCTCGCCCAAGGTGTTTATTCCCCTGACGCGTTTGTGCCGGGATCGGTGTGGGTACTGCACCTTTCGGACCACCCCCCGGGACGACGCCCGGCTGTACATGGATCCGGCGGAGGTCGTGGCGGTGGCGCGGGCGGGGGAGGCGGCCGGGTGTACCGAGGCCCTCTTCACTCTGGGCGAGCGCCCCGAGCAGCGGTTCCCGGAGGCGCGCCGGTGGTTGACCGAGCGGGGGTATCGCACGACGGTGGAGTACCTCCGCGATGCCGCGGCCCTCGTCCTCCGGGAGACGTCCCTGTGGCCTCACCTCAACCCGGGCACGATGAGCCGTCGGGAGATGGAGATGTTGCGCGAGGTGAGCGCCTCCATGGGGCTCATGCTCGAGAGTACGAGCGAGCGCCTGTGCGGCCCGGGGGGACCCCATGAGGACGCCCCCAGCAAGCGGCCCCGCGTGCGCCTCCGCACCCTGGAGACCGCCGGACGCCTGCGGATCCCCTTTACCACAGGCCTGCTCATCGGCATAGGGGAGACAGCCGAGGAGCGCGTGGACACGCTGCTCGCCATCCGGGAGTCCCACGAGAGGTGGGGGCACGTCCAGGAAGTGATCGTCCAGAATTTTCGCGCCAAGCCCGGGACCCCGATGGCCCGCTGGCCGGAGCCCCCGCCCGAGGACGTGATGCGGACGGCGGCGGTGGCCCGTCTTCTCCTCGGCCCCGCCATGAACCTGCAGGTGCCCCCCAACCTTACGTCCCCCGGGTTCGCGGGGTACTTGGCGGCCGGGATCAACGACTGGGGCGGCGTCTCTCCGGTGACGGTGGACTACGTGAACCCCGAAGCCCCCTGGCCGGCTCTGCGGGTCCTGCGCGAGGCCACCGAGGAGCGGGGGTTCACCCTCCGCGCACGGCTCCCCGTGTACCCCGAGTACGTCGTGCACCGTCCTGAGTATCTCGCCCCGTCGCTCCGGGACCGCCTGCGCGCCGCCGCCGACCCGATGGGGTATGCCCGAGGAGGTCTGGACCGCCATGCCCTCGCTCCCCTGTGATCCCGGCATCTCGCTGGACCGCCTGCTCTCGCAGGTCGACCCCGCCGTGGCGCGCACGCTGGACCGCGCGCTCTCGGGCGGGGACATCACGGCGCCCGAGGCGGAGCGCCTCCTCACGGCGTCGGGGCGGGACCTGACGGCCGTGGTGGCCGCGGCCGATCAGCTGCGGCGGGAGACGGTGGGCGACGTCGTGACCTACGTCGTCAACCGGAACATCAACTTCACCAACGTCTGCATCAAGCGGTGCGGTTTCTGCGCCTTCAGCCGCGACTACCGGGAGGAGGAAGGGTACTTCCTCCCCCTCGAGGAGGTCGTCCGCCGCGTCCGAGAGGCGTGGGAGCTCGGGGCCACGGAAGTCTGCGTCCAGGCCGGTCTCCCGCCCAAGATGGACGGGGACTACTACATCACCTTGACGCGCGCCATCAAGGAGGCGGTCCCGGGGATCCACATCCACGGCTTCTCGCCGGAGGAGGTCCTCTACGGGGCCGTTCGGTCCGGCCGGACGATCCGGGAGTACCTCGCGGAGCTCAAGGCGGCCGGTGTGGGGAGCCTCCCCGGCACGGCCGCGGAAATCCTCGACGACGAGATCCGCGACCGGATCTCGCCGGGCCGGATTTCGGCGGCCCAGTGGATCGAGGTGGTGACGACGGCCCACGAGCTCGGGATCCCCACGACCTCCACCATGATGTACGGCCACGTGGAGACGCCCGGCCACCAGGCCCGCCACCTCGTCCTGCTCCGCGACCTGCAGCGCCGGTCCGGAGGGTTCACCGAGTTCGTGCCGCTCAGCTTCGTCCACAGGGAGGCGCCCATGTGGCAGAGGCGCCTGGTGTCCGGGCTTCGGCCGGGCCCCACGGGACTCGAGGTGCTCCGGGTCCACGCCACGGCCCGGATCGTCCTGAACAGGGCCATCCGCAACCTCCAGGTCTCCTGGGTGAAGGAGGGGCCGCGGCTGGCCCAGGTGTTGCTGGGCGCGGGCGCCAACGACCTCGGGGGGACGCTCATCAACGAGAGCATCTCCACCGCCGCCGGGGCGGGGTACGGGCAGCTGGTCCCGCCCGCCGAGATCCGGCGACTGATCCGCGATGCCGGCCGGATCCCGGCGGAGCGCACGACCACCTACGCTCTGCGGCGCGTGTTCGACGGCGAGGAGGGCGACCTCGACCCCCTGGATCGGGCCGCGGCGGAGTCCCGGCACTTCGGGAGCTATCACGAGCTCATCCGGATGGAGCAGTATCGGTACAAGCACCCCTCGCCGGCGCGGACGGCGCCGGGTCGGCGCTCGTCCTGATCCTTCCAGGCCGGAAAGGTTCGCGGCCCCCGCGTCACTCGGGTTCGAAGGGTGTCCCGAGAGCCGCCGGGGGGGAGGTCTCAAGGGCCCGGAGGGCGTGGAGGGCCCGACGGCGGAAGGGGGCAGGCAGCCGGTCCAGCAGCCTCGCCACCGCGGGAGAGTTCCCCACAGTGACCAGGAGGAGGGTGAGGATCATGAGGGGGAAGGGCAGTGTGGGGAAGACCTGCGTGGGGACGGACGGCATGAGGCCCTGGAGGGTGTTGGCCAGCGTCTGCAGGAGGAGGAAGAGGTAGGCCCCCGCGGCACCCCGGATCGGGTGCCAGTTGCCGAAGATCACGATGGCGAGGGCGATCCACCCGGTCCCCTCGACACCGTAGGGCCGGCTCCACCCGGGCTTCACGTCCAGGGAGAAGGCTGCCCCGCCCAGCCCCACGAGCGCCCCCCCTGCGATCGCGTAGAGGTACCGCAGGCGGATGACGGGGACTCCCCGAGCGTAGGCGGCCTCCGGCCGCTCGCCGATGCCGCGCAAGACAAGCCCGGGCTGCGTCTTGAACATGTACCACCAGACTCCCCCGATCAGGAGAAAGCTCAGGTACACGAGAGGGTCCTGGTCGAAGAGCACCGGCCCCGCCCCCGGCCAGCGGGCGAGGACGGGGACGGCCAGGTGGGGCACCTGGGGGCCGGGCAGGTGCGCGATGGGGTTCCCGACCACGTACGCGAGATGCTGGCACAGGAGGGTGAGGACGAAGCCCGTGGCCACCTGGTTCTGGCGGAGTGTGAGGCTGCTCACCGCCACCACCAGGCCCGCGACCGCCCCGACGGCCATGGCGGTGGCCATCCCCGCGACAAGGAGGTGGCTGGCCCGCGCCGCGGCAAAGGCGGCCATGGCGCTGAGGAGGATGAGCCCGTCGAGGGAGAGGTTGATGACGCCCGCCCGTTCCGCGAGGGTTTCGCCCAGGACCGCATACACCACAGGGGGCGAGGCGCTGACGACGGCCGCCGCGAGGGGAACGATGTCGATGGCCCTTACCTCCTCCTGTCGAGCCGTGCCTGCAGTCCGCCGAGGAGGAGGACGAGCAGCACGAGCAGGCTCTCGATGAGGCCGCCCACCGAGGAGTCGAGCTGCATCACCAGCGGGAGCTGCAAGCTGCCCGCGGAGATCAGGGCGAAGAACAGGGAGATGGGGAGGGTGGCCGGCGCGCTGAAGTTGGCCAGCAGGACGACGAGGATCCCGAGAAACCCGTACCCCCCGGAGATGAGGGGGAAGAGCTGGTGGCGCGAGTACGTGCTGGTGAGGAGGACGAAGCCCGCGAGACCGGCGAGGGCCCCGCACGCGGCGAAGGCGGCGAGGGTGACCCGGGTGTTGGGGACGCCGCGGAGGTAGGCGGCGCGGGCGCTCCTCCCCACGGCCTTGAGCTGCAGCCCGAAGGGCGTCCCGGACAGGACCACCTGGACGAGGGCGACCCCCGCGAGCCCCAGGAGGACCTCGCCGGGCACGTTCACGGCGGAGATCCTCACCGTGGGGAGCCACAGGGCCGGCGGGAACGGGAGGGTCCCGCTGGTTGAGGCGATCCCCGGGCGGGCCCACGGTCCCAGCACAAGGTAGACGGACAGGCTGCTCGCCACGAAGTTGAGCCCGAGGCCTCCAAAGATCTCGTTGACGTGCCCGTGGGTCCTGAGGGCCCCCGCGAGCGTCCCCCACGCCGCCCCTCCCGCGGCGGCGCCCGCCGCGGCGAGGCCGAGGGCCAGCGCGGGAGGGAGGGCGTGCCCCAGGCCGCGCAGCAGGCCGGTGGCGGCGATGGCCCCCAGGACCACCTGGCCCTCGACGCCGATGTTCCACAGGCCTCCCCGGAAGGTCATGAGGAGACCGGCCGTGCACAGGAGGAGCGGAGCCCAGGCCGTGAGGACGTAGGAGAGGCGCTCGGGCGTGCCAAAGGCCCCGGCGAAGATGAGCCGGTAGGCCTCGAGGGGCGAGGCCCCCAGCGCCCGGAGGACGATCGCTCCGAAGGCCAGGGTGAGGACGACGCTCAAGCTCCCGGAGGCGATCCCCCGGAGGGGGCGCCGGGAGGAGGCGAGAGCTCCCGGGGTCACAGGCCGGTTCCCCCGATGAGCTCGCCGAGCTTCTCCGCGGAGGCGGTGCGGGCGTCCAGGGGCGAGGCGACTCGCCCGCCCACGAACACGAGGATCCGGTCGCTCCGCTCCAGCAGCTCGTCCAGGTCCGAGGACGAGAAGACGATGGCCGTGCCCCGACTGCGGCGCTCCAGGAGCCGGCGCCACACGTCCTCCGAGGACTCCACGTCGAGCCCCCGGGTGGGGTGTTCCAAGAGGAGCACGGACAGGTGGGGAGGGAGGAGGGCCAGCAGGGCCCGCTGCTGGTTTCCCCCGGAGAGGTCTTCCACGAGGGTCTCCGGCGTCCCGCGGATGTTGAACTCGGCGATGCGGTGGGTGGCGGACTCGCGGGCGGTGCGCCAGTCGATGAAGGCGGACCCCCGGGAGTCCTGGAGGGCGACGTGCTCTACCAGGGTGAGGCCCGGGATGAGGCCTTCCTCGAGCCTCCCGGCGGGGACGTAGGCGATGCCCGCCCGGCGGAAGCGGGCGTACGGCTGTCCCGTCATGTCGACGCCCCGGACGAGGATCCGGCCCCGGACGGGCCGCAGGAGGCCCGCGCACGCGTGGAGGAGGACCCTCTGGCCGCTCCCCTCCAGGCCTGCCAGGCCCACCACCTCCCCCGCACGGAGCACGAGCGAGACCCTCTCCAGGGTCAGCCTCCCGTCCGTCGCGGTGACCTGCACGAGCTCAAGCACGGGAGGTCCGAGGGGGGCGCGGCCCCGCCCGGAGGGAGGCAGGGGTTGGCCGAACATGAGGTGGACGAGATGGCGCGTCTCGCAGGGCATGGAGACCTCGCCGGCGACGCGGCCCTGGCGCAGGACGGTCACTCGGTCGCACAGCTCCTGGACCTCCTCGAGCTTGTGGGAGACGAAGAGGATCACGCGGCCCTGCCGGGCCATCGCCCTCAGGGCCGCGAACAGCCGGGCGCGCTGCGAGGGCGAGATGGCCGTGGTCGGCTCATCGAGGATCAGGACCTTCACGCCGAGCCACAGGAGGCGCAGGATCTCCAGCTGCTGGCGCTCCCCCACCGTGAGGGTACCGCAGAGAACGTCCGGGTTGAGCGTGAAGCCGAACTCCGCCGCCAGGGCCATGAGCTGGTCCCGGGCACGGCGGCGGTCGGGGGCGACCCTGCCGGGCGCGCCGAGGAGGAAGTTGTCCAGGAGGGTGAGGGTGGGGAAATCCAGCGGATCCTGGTGGAGCATGCCGATGCCCAGCCGCACTGCGTCCGCGGGCGACGCGACCCGCACGGGAACGCCGTCCACGAGGATCTGGCCTCGATCCGGCGCGAGGAATCCGGAGAGGATCTTCATGAGCGTACTCTTCCCCGCCCCGTTCTCGCCGAGGATGCCGTGGATGGTGCCGCCCTCGACGACGAGGCTGATGCCGTCGTTGGCACGGACGGGGCCGAAGGACTTGGAGATCTCCCTCAGCTCGACGCGCATGGTCCTGGAGGCGTGCGGGCGCGCTCTAGCTGCCGGCGCCCCGTTCCCCGGCCAGCGGAGGCGCCGCCGTTACCGGCTGGGCCCCTCCATCCCCTGGAGGAGCTGCGGCATGTACCAGATCTGGAGATCCGTCGCGACCTCTCCGGGCCGGAGGTAGAGGGTGCCATCCTGGAGTCGCAGAGGGCCCTTCCACAGGACGATGGACCCGGTCCCCATGCCCCGGATGAAGCTGGCGAGGCGCGTCCGCGCCGAGGGGGCGAGGGCCGGCCCCTCCTCGAAGCCCACCGCCGAGGTGTCCGGGTTGTTGATGTCTTTCCAGTCGGGACCGTTCCAGTCCCAGTACTGGTGGTAGGTCCCGGTCTGCACGAGGCGGACGGCTTTGACGTAGGCCGGACCCCAGTTGAAATAGGGGACGCCCAGGCAGACCGTCGGAGCCTCGCGGCAGGCGCCCTTGAAGTCGTAGGGGATCGCCCACACTTTCCTCCCCGCCGCGGCGAGCTTGCGCGCCTCCACCAGCGCCTCCGTCGTGTCGATGCCCGAGATCACCACGTCGAAGCCCGAGGTGTAGAAGTCATCGGCCACCTTGGTCGGGTCCAGCGTCTGGCCGGGGATGTTGAACCAGAACCCGATCCACGTGACCTTGAAGGTGAGCGCGGCGGGGTTGCGCTTGAGGTAGGTGGTCCAGCAGTACCTGGCCCCCAAGTAGGTGGAGTCGGCGAGACGGCGGGTCTCGTCGTTGACGAGCGGCCCCAGGTAGCCGAGCTTCCCCGTGCGCGTGGTGAGGGCAGCGGCGCACCCGGCGACCATCTTCATGTACTCCATGCGGCCCATGAAGTTGCTCTCGTTGGGGGGCGCCTTGTAGTCGCGGCCCTGCTTCCACGCGTGGTCGCCGGACACGTTGATGATGGGGAGGCGCGGATGCTGCCTGGCGGCTTCCAGGGTGCCGTCCTTGAAGTCGTCGGACGTCGTGATGACGAGCCGGGCCCCCTTGGACACCATGTCGTCCACGACCTGGGGCACGGTGACGCCGGGTTTCGCGGAGGGGTTGAGGTTGTCCACGTAGAGCATCTTGGTCCCCGGGACCTTCCGCTCGACGTACTGCCCGGCCGTGTAGTGGGCCTCGCTCCACCCGTGGTCGTTGTGGGGGCCGACGAGGATGACGCCGAAGAGGAAGGGGGACGTGCCTGCGGCGCCCAGGGGGATCGCAGGCGCACTAACCAGCGCGACCAGGGCGAGCACGAGGGGCATGAGGGCACGGGCGACCGGCGTCTTCATCACGCGACTCCTTCTGGGCACACTACGCCCGGATTCTGGGAGGGGGACACGCCTTCTCTTGTTCCCCTTCGGTCACGGTTCCCCTGCTGTCGACGTCGTCGAGAGGCGGTCCCTCACGGGGGAGGAGACCTCCTCCCTCTACTACAATGATAGCGAACGACAGCGGGAGATCTCCGCCCTTTCAGGGCGGCGGCCCAGGCGTCTGGGGGGGCCGCTTCTGGGCGAGGAGGACCCCGTCCCGCAGGGGGAGGATGGTGCTGACGAAGTCCCGGTCGGCGAAGACGGCCGAGGTGAATTCGCGGACGCCTCTTGCGGCCTCGTCTCGCGGCGCCGGGTCGAGTACCCGGCCTCCCCAGAGCATATTGTCGGCGAGGAGGAGGCCGCCGGGCGCCAGCCGGTGCTTGATGACCGGCAGGGAGGCAGGGTAGCCCGGCTTCTCGATGTCGTTGAAGATGATGTCGAACGGGCCCTCGGTCCTCCGGAGTTCGTCCACCGCCTCGTTGACGCGGAAGCGGACCAGGTGATCCACCCCCAGGCGGCGGAGATACCCGCGGGCGTGCTCTGAGAGCTGGGCATCCCACACGACGTGGAAGACTTCTCCCCCGCCGTTGTCTCGGACGGCGAGGGCGAACCACGCCGTCGAGTACCCAAATCCCGATCCCATTTCGAACACGCGCCGCGCTCCGGAGAGGCGGGTGAGGAGGTAGAAGAGCTGCCCGACGGCGGGCCCGACGATGGGGAACCGCCTCTCGGCGGCGTAGGCCTCCATCTCCCGAAGCACCTCTCCCCGGGGAGGCGTGAAGCGCTCCAGGTAGGCGGCCACCGAAGGGTGGAGGGGAGTCCACGGGTCCCGGTCCATGGTATTCTAGCCTATTGGCCGCCGGCGGGCTTCCCTCCTGGGAACGGGCAGGAACCCTGCGGTTCTGGTCCCGAAGACCCCGAAACGGGACCATGGAGCTCGCCTGCAGCTCGCAATCCTACGACCGGGAGCTACGGGACGGGAGCCTCTCCCTTCCCGAGTGGTGCCGCCTGTGCGCCGAGGACCTCGGCGTGAGCGCCGTGGAGCTGGAGGACAAGCACGTGGGCGAGCCGACGCCCCAGCGCGTCGCCGAGATCCGCGAGGCCGCGGCCCGGTACCAGCTGTCCGTCGTGAACATCGCCCTCATGAACAACTTCGGCGTCGCGGACGACATCCGGCGGCGGGAGGAGGCGGCACGTACCGTGGCCTGGATGGAGGTCGCGCGCGCCCTCCGGTCCCGGTACCTGCGGACGTTCGCCGGGTGGCCGGAGGGAGACCGGTCGGCCCGGTGGCCGGGGATGGTGGAGGCGCTCCGAGCAGTGTGCGCCCGTGCCGAGGCGCTGGGCGTCCGGCTCGTGCTGGAAAACCACAACCACGCCGGCTTCGTGCAGACGGGGCGCGACGTGGAGGAGATCCTGGAGGCGGTCCACAGCCCCGTCCTCGGCCTGCTGTTGGACACGGGCAACTACCTGGATGGGATGGCCTCCATCGTCCGCACGGCCTCCCGGGCCTGGCACGTGCACGCCAAGTTCACCGAGGTGGGCCGCGACGGCCGTGACGCTCGCGTGGACCACGATGCGGTGGTCGGGGTCCTCCGGGAGGCGGGGTACGCGGGATGCGTGTCCATCGAGTACGAGGGAGCGGAACCCGGCCGGACTGCCGTTCCCAGGATCGCCTCCTACCTGAGGGCTCTCCTCTCCCGCTAGCCCGGCGGGGAGTGCTCCCCCTCCACCGGCTCCACGGGATCGCCGATGCGGATGGTGCCCGGGGACAGGATCTGGGCGCGGAGACCGCCCCGGTGGACGAGCGCCCGCCGCGCCGCCACCCCCGACACCGCCTCCAGGTGGGCGCAGGGTTCGCACAGGCGGATCCCGCGGAGGGTGACCTCGCCGACGCGGAAGGTGCGGTTCACGAGGTGGTTGAGGGGAACGCCGCGGGTGACGATGTTGCGGCGGCTGAGCTCCGGGGGGAGGGCGATGTCGTAATCCCGCATGAGGGCCTCCAGGGCCTCGATCTCGATGAGCGTTGCCTCCCGGTCCGGCCGCGAGGGCTTCCAGTAGGTGCCGGTCCCGGACCAGTACCGATCTCCCTCGAGACCCCGTCCCGGAACCGCCCGGACCTCCTGGACTTCGACCATCGGGCCGCGTGCGTCGGCCGCAATGTAGACCCCGACGACCATCCCCTTCCACATGGTCCCCTCCCGCGCCGTGCTCCTGCTACCTGGTAGTTGTCGCCGCGGGGCAAGAGTCCCTCCTCTTCGCGCGCCGGGATGAGTCGTCACGGCGAGCAGCTCCGGCACCAGGGAAAGGGGCCGGCCGTGGCCAATGCAGGGAGCGGGCCCATGCGCATCGTCATTTCCGGCTCCCATGGGTTGATCGGCTCAGCCCTCCTGCCGGGTCTTGAGGCGCGCGGGCACCGGGTGATCCGTCTCGTCCGAGGGGCTGCCCCGCCCGCGTCGGAGGACATCTCCTGGGACCCGGGCGCCGGGAGGATCGACGCGGAGAGGCTGGAGGGGATGGACGCGGTGATTCACCTTGCCGGGGCCAGCATCGCGGCGGGGCGGTGGACGGCCGCGCAGAAGGCCCGCATCCGCCAGAGCCGCGTCGACGGGACGCTGCTCCTCGCCCGGACCCTTGCGGCGCGCGCCCGGCGGCCGGGCGTCCTCCTCTCGGCCTCGGCGGTGGGGTACTACGGAGACCGCGGGTCCGAGCTTCTGGACGAGCGGAGCGGCCCGGGGCGGGGATTCCTCGCCGACCTCTGTCGGGACTGGGAGGCGGCCACCGACCCCGCCAGGGCCGCGGGCATCCGGGTCGTGGTCCTCCGCACCGGGTCGGTGGTGTCGTCGCACGGGGGATTCCTCGCCCGCCTCCTGCCCGTGTTTCGCCTGGGAGTGGGGGGACCTCTCGGGAGCGGGCGGCAGTACCTCAGCTGGATCGCCCTCCCGGACGTGGTGGGGGCGGTGGCGCACCTGCTGGCCCGGGAGGACGTCGTCGGGCCGGTCAATCTGGTGGCCCCCCATCCGGTCACGAACCGGGAGTTCACGAGGACGCTCGCGCGTCTCCTGCGCCGCCCTGCAGTGGTCCCGGCCCCGGCCCCGCTGTTGCGGGCCCTCTTCGGGGAGATGGCCGACGAGGCCCTGCTCGCCAGCGCCCGGGTCGTGCCGGCCAAGCTCCTTGCGTCCGGGTATGCGTTTCGGTACCCGGACCTGGAAGGTGCGCTGCGCGCCGTGCTAGACTTAACGGGACGGTAGACGATGCCGGATCGTCCCGCAGTCCTGCTCCTCGATCCACGGGACACGGTGGCGGTGGTCGTCAGGCCGCTGGCGCCGGGCACGGAGGTGGAGGTCCTGCGCGGAGGGAAGCCGGTGCGGGTGTCGGCGGAGACCCTGATCCCCTTCGGCCACAAAATCGCCGTGGCGTCCATGGAGCCCGGCGATCCTGTCATCAAGTACGGCGAGGTGATCGGGTACGCCACGGCCCCAATCCGGCCGGGCCAGCACGTGCACGTCCACAACCTGCGCAGTGACCGCGCGAGAAGCGCCCGTGAGTGATCTCCCGCGCCTCGAGGCGGTCGCCCGGAGGCGCCCTCAGGGCTCCCTGGGGATCCGCCACCGGCTCCTCGTGGTCCCGTCGGTGGTCTGCGCGGCCCAGGCGGCGCATGGGATCGCGGAAGGAGCTCCGGACGCGCAGGCCATCGAGCACCAGCACGGGTGCTCCCAGCTGGGAGGCGACGCGCGGCTCACGGAGCATGTCCTCACTGGGCTGGGGACCCACCCGAACGTGGCCGGGACGCTAGTCGTCGGCCTCGGCTGCGAGACCGTTCAGGGGATGGTGCTCTACCGCGCCATCGCCGCGCGGGGTCAGCGCGCGGAGTTCGTGGGCATCCAGCAAGCGGGCGGGACCCAGGCGGCCGTGCGGGCCGGGCGGGACGCCCTCGAACGTCTGCGCCAGGCGTCTGCGGCTGATCCGGAGGTCCCCGTGTCGTGGGCGGATCTGACGGTGGGCATCGAGGGGGGATGGCTCTCCCTCCCCCCCGCCCAGTCCAGGGTGTTCGCCGAGGTGCTCGAAGCGCTGCTTGGGGCCGGGGCCGTGGTGATCCAGGCCGTCCCCCGGCCTTCGGCCCCGGGGCTCGGGGCGGGTCCGGGTGAGGTCCCGTCCGCGTCTGTGGATCTTCCCGCTGGCGATGCCGAGCGGCTCGTGGCCAGGAGTTTCCCGGCGCGTTCCTGGGAGGTGGCCCCCTACGCGGGTCCCCTCCCGCCGGCCCGGGGATTTGTGCTCATGCCCTCGCCCGAAGCGCGCGTAGCCCAGAAGACCGGGCTTGCGGCCGCCGGCGCGCACCTGATCCTGTCCCCGCTCACCGGCGGCCTCCCGGCCGGGTCCCCCGTGGCCCCGGTGGTCCACGTGGGGATCGCCCCCTACGCCCGGGCCTTCGCCGACGACGTCGAGGTGGTCCTGGGCGAGGACCCCCCGCCGGGGGCAGCGGGCGCCATCCTGCGCGCCCTCGCATCCGCCTGCCGGGAGGAGACAGTCGCCGAAGTGCTGGGCATGACGGAGATGGCGATCCACAGGATCGCCCCCACCATGTGAGCCCGATGGACGAGATCCTCCTCTACCGTCGTCCGATGGGGACCTGGGGGACGAGGAACCACGTGCTGGTGCTGCCTCTCGTCGCCTCCGCGTCGGGGGTTGCGCGCGCCATCGCCCGGGGCACGGGAGCGGCGTGGGTCGAGCACGACTACGAGCCGGCCCCGGACGAGCTGCCGGAGAACCGGGAGAGGGTGGCCCGGACCTTGACGGGGTTTGCCACCAACCCCAACGTGGCCGCTGTCCTGCTGGTGGCCGACACCCCGGACCACGGCGTCCTCATGGATCCCATCCGCGCCGCGGGGCAGCGCGTCGACCTCGTGGTGGTCGCTGAGGCCGGGGGGGTCCGCCGGGCGATCGCGCAGGGCCGCGAGCGCCTCGAGGCCCTGTGTGCCTTCGCCAGCCGGTGCGTGCGCGAGAAGGCTCCCGTCGGCGAGCTCATCCTGGGGACGGAGTGCGGGGGGTCGGATGCGCTCTCCGGCATTACCGCCAATCCCGCCCTGGGGGTGGCGAGCGACCTCCTCGTGGATGCGGGCGGGACGGTCATCCTCGCGGAGACGACGGAACTCATCGGCGCCGAGCACCTCCTGGCCAGGCGGGCTGCGACTCCTGAGGTGGCGCGGGACATCTACCGGATCATCCACCGGTACGAGGCGGTGGTCCTGGCCCACGGAGAGGACATCCGGGGGGCGAATCCGGCGCCGGGAAACATCGAGGGCGGGCTGACGACCATCGAGGAGAAGTCTCTGGGAGCGGCCAAGAAGGGGGGCACCCGCCCGATCCGGCAAGTGGTGGAGTACGCCGTGCGGCCCACGGCCCGAGGGCTCGTCATCATGGATACGCCCGGGAATGACATTGAGCAGATGGTGGGCATGGCGGCCGGCGGCGCGCAGGTCGCTGTCTTCACGACCGGCCGGGGCACGCCGACAGGGTCGCCGATTCTCCCCGTCATCAAGGTCGCTACCAATTCGGCCACCGCGCAGCGGATGCAGGATAACATCGACCTGGACGCCGGCCGGATCCTGGAGGGGGAGGAGACGCTGGAGAGCATGGGCCAGAAGATCTACGAGACGATCCTGGCCGTCGCTCAGGGGGCCCTGACGAAGGCCGAGCTCCTGGGGCACCGGGAGTTCGCGGTGAGCCGCTATCCCTTCGCGGTCCTGGACAGGGCCTCGGCGCGATAGGGCCCGACAGGAGGGCCGCGCTGCGGTCCGACGGGAGGTCTGGTGTGCCCACGTGCCCACGGGGGTGGGTTGTCGGGGGCGGCGGGGCCCGGTATAATGCCTTGTGGTTGGCGTGGGGACGTAGCTCAGCTGGGAGAGCGCCTGAATCGCACTCAGGAGGTCGGCGGTTCGAATCCGCTCGTCTCCACCAGATTCCTCAAGCCCGGATCCCGCGTGACAATGGTCAGATCCTGAGCCTGCCTCCGGTCGAGAACGGTCTGAGCGAGCCCCGGTGCCGCTTCCGATGGTGGGAGCCGGGGGATCGGGACGGTGCCGACGCGGATGAGTCCGCCGGGGAAGAGGAAGAGGTCGCGACGCAGCGTTGCCAGCGTTCTCCACAGGTGCTGGGGCGGCAGACATAGACGCGTGAACCTGTTTACCGAGACGCTGCCGCTGGAAAGAAAGGCTCTGGCCGTAATCCTCCATCGCCGGCATCCCGCGTGAGGAAGGCAGCTGCTTTGGGACAGTGCCCGTCTCCTCGAGCCCTGCCCCACGCTGACCACCACGTGGGAGGGACCCAGTGATCGGTCTGGAGCGGGTGTCCGGGTCGGATGTCTCGCCCCCGATATAGAGCACGTGCATCATTGCACTTAATCAAGGGGGACTGGTATAGTGCCGCTACCTACCTGAGGGGCGCATCTTCACGCGGGGGGCTATGGGGATGCCGGACAGCTCGGCGCAGGGATGTCCGTCTCGCGTCGGCGAACCTGCGGTGAGTGCTGCCCCTCGCCACTTGGTCCCGCGTCTTCCTCCCATCACCCAGGCGTACGCGCTCAGGGTCGGTCGCCTCCTTCCCCCTGCGTGCCGACTGGCCGTGGGCGCCGTGTTCCTGTGGGCCGGTATCGGGAAACTCCTCTACAGGGACGAATTCCTCCACACTCTAATCGGATATCGCCTCGTCCCTCCGTGGGGAGCGTCTGTCTTGGCGACGGTCCTCCCTTGGGCGGAGGTCCTCGTGGCGGGGTGCCTTCTCGCCGGATGGCGCCAAAGGGAAGCCGCCACCGCGGCGGCCGGTCTCCTCGCTACCTTCATCATCGCTATTGGCCTCACGCTCGCGCGGGGGATCCACATCGGTGACTGCGGATGCTTCCCGGGAAGCGGGCCCCCCGGAGGAGGGAGCTTGCTTCGGGACGGCGTCTTCCTCATCGCCTCCATGGTCGCGCGGTCGCGCCACCCCCCGATCTTCGGCGAGGAGCGCCGTCCTCCCCGCCCTGCGATCTGGCGACGGCTCGCCGGAGGATTTCTCCGGATCTCCCTGAGCGGCAAGGTCGTCCTGGCCGTGATGGCCATGCTGGCCGTGGGCCTCGTGGTGATGGCCGCCGTGAGCGTGAAAGTGGCGAGCTCGAACGAGGAGAAGGTGGTAGGCCGCCAGATGCTCGCCCTGGCGCGCATGTTCGCCTCGACTCCGGGGGTGGGCGCCGCCTTCGACCGGGCCGACACCTCGAGGGTGTTGGAGCCTCTGGCCATGGCCTTCCTCAGGCGGAGCGGGGCGGACCTCATCGTTGTGATCGACATGGCGGATGTGCGCGTGGCGCACTTCGAGCCTCAGTACATTGGGACGCGCTACACGGCGGGCGACGAGGGCCCCGCATTGCACGGGAGGGCGTACTTTACCCGGGCGTGGTGCATCGGCGGTCCATCGATCCGCGGCCTGGCCCCCATCTACGGGCCAGGGGGCCGCCAGGTGGGCGTGGCCGTGGTAGGCAAGTTCGTGAACACCGTTACCACAGGCGTCGAACGGGCCCGATCCAAGGTGTTCGGCGCCCTCGTGGTGGTCTTCGCCCTCGGGTCCCTGGGCGCCGTCGTGCTCGGGCGGGCAGTGCGGAGGGCGACGTGCGGTCTCGAGCCCAAGGACATCACCATGATGCTCCAGCAGCGAGAGGCGATCCTGCGAGCGATCCGCGAGGGCGTCGTCGCGGTGGACATGGAGGGGCGGATCGTCCTGGTCAATGAGGCGGCATGCCGGCTCTTGCAGCTGGACTCCGATGTGGCGGGCACGCCCGTGGCAGAGGTGTTCCCGAACTCGACCATGGCGGAGGTCATCCGGACCGCCCGGGCCCAGTACGACCGGGAGCAGGTGATCGGCGACAAAGTCATCATCAGCAGCACCGTGCCCGTCATGCTGGGGGGGCAGGTCGCCGGAGCCGTGGCTACGTTTCGAGACAAGACGGAGGTGGCGCGCCTCGCCCAGGAGCTTGCCGGGGTGAAGCACTTCGTCGAGGGTCTGCGCGCCCAGCGCCACGAGTTCACGAATCGGCTCCATGTGATCGCCGGGTTGATCCAGCTGGGCGCGTACGAAGAGGTGCTGGACTATGTCCTGGAGGGGGCGCAGCGGCACCATGACTTTGTCGATCTCGTGACGCACGCCATCCGCGAGCCCGTGGTCGCTGGGCTCCTTGTGGGAAAGTTCAACGAGGCGGCCGAACGGGGCGTGACGCTCCAGGTCGATCCCCAGAGCCACCTGGATTCCCTGCCCGCGAGCTTCGACAGCCATGCGCTGGTCTGCGTCCTGGGCAACCTCCTGGAGAATGCCATCGAGAGCGTCGCCGCCGTCCCCGGCCGGCGCGAAGTCCGTGTCTCCCTCTGCGGTGGAGCCGGGGGCATCACCCTCACGGTGGCCGATACGGGCCGGGGCATTCCCGCAGCGGTGCGTGCGCGGTTATTCCAGCCCGGCGTGACGACCAAGGGGCCGGGCCGCGGGCTCGGGTTGCACGCGGTTCGCACGGCCGTGGTGAGGGCTGGGGGATCGGTGACGGTGGAGACGGACGAGGGGGGGACCCGGGTGACAGTGAGGGTCCCCGTCGTATGCGAGGCGGCGGGGCCGAATGGTCCGATCGGAGCACCCTCGTAGCGCGGCTCCAGGGCCCCGCCGGTCCGCTACGAGGAGTGCAGCCGACCGGAGGGGACCCTCCAGGAGCGGGAGGAGGCCAAGATGACCCGCGTGCAGGTCCTCCTGGTGGAAGACGATCCCATGGTGCTCTACGTCACCCGCCGCTTCCTCGAGAGGGTCCCCGGCGCGGAGGTGGCCGGCGAGGCCCGGACGGCGCGGGAGGCCCTCCTCCTGCTGCGAAACCAGGCCGTCGACCTCGTGCTCCTGGACATCTACCTCCCCGATCGCAGCGGGTTGATCCTGCTCAGAGACATCCGTCACGAAGGTATGGATGTTGACGTCATCGTCATCACGGCGGCTTCGGACCCTACCAGCGTGACGACGGCCCTCCGGCTGGGAGCCTGCGACTACCTCATCAAGCCCTTTGAGTGGACCCGCTTCCGCCGCGCCATCGATGCCTACCGGTGCCGGGAGGCCACCCTTGCCGGAGCGGGCAGGCTGGACCAACTGCGTCTCGACGGGTGCCTTACCCGCGCGTTCCCGGCTGCGGAGGCCGAGGAACTCCCCAAGGGGATCGACGCGACGACCCTTGCCCGGGTGGTGGAGCTGCTGAGAGGTGAACGGACGCCCCTCACGGTCAAGGAGATCGGGGAGAAGCTGGGCGTCTCCCGGATTACAGCCCTGCGGTACATCACCTACCTCCGCGGCCGCGGAGCCGTGACGGCGGAGCCCGTCTACGGCGGCCCGGGCCGGCCTGCCCTGCGGTACGTTTTGAAGGAATGAGGCGTACGCACCGTCCCGGTGAACCCAATGTACAAAATGAACAAAAGGTGAAAAACGAGAGGACCCCCCGGTCCCGCAGGCAAGTCCCCAGGTAGCGCCAGCGTCGATCAGGGATGGCGGGGGAGGCGGGGATCGGTGGCTGAGTGGTGGCTGATGCACTGGGGGCCCTCGTGGCTGCCGCCGGAAGTCCGGACGGTGTGGGGGTGGAAGGCCGCGAGCGCGATCTTCTTCGCGGGGCTCGCGGGCATGGTCACGGCCCTGGCGGCCTACGCGGGATGGTCCAGACGGTCCCGAGCGCTCGTCCGGGTGGGTCTCGCATCCGGCCTTGTCGGTGTTGCCCTGGCCCTCGCGCTATTCATCGCTGACTTGGGCGTGCCCGGCCGATTCTACCTCGTCGCGACCCTCGGGTGGACGGGTCGGCTCGGGAGTTCGTGGATGCCGTGGGGAGCGCTCTTCCTCACGGCGCTCGCGCTCGCTGGCCTGGCCGGCCTGCGCGGGGGAGACCTCGCTTCGCGGGGAGGCCGCGCTATCGCGCTCGCCGCCATGGGGCTCGGCGTCTTGTCCACCGTCTATTCTGGTTTTGAGCTGGGGGCGACGTCTATCGCCCTGTGGAACCTGTACCTTCCCCTCGTGTTCCTGGCCACCAGCTTCAGCGCAGGAGCCGCCTACGTGGCACTGGTCGCTGCCGTTGTCGTGCGCGATCCGGCCGAGCGCACCAGTGCCGCCAGGCATCTGGGGGCCCTGGCCATCGCGGGCACCGTAGCGGAGGCGGGCATCCTCACCCTCTTCCTCTACGCCGCCGCGTCCGACGGGAGGTCGCTCCCCGCCGTGCGTGCGCTCTTCGGTTTCCCCCTCGCGCTCTACTTCTGGAGCGGCGCCGTCCTGGCGGCGGGGGCCGTGGCCTTGCTCCTTCCCGTCGTGGCGGGGGGGAGTGCGGCGGCGGTGCCGTCTGGGCTTCTGGCCGGCGCGTTTGCCGCTGCGGGAGGAGGGAGTTTCCTCCTGCGCCTGGTCCTCATGGTGGCTGGGTACGCCGCCTTCAGCCCCGTGAGCCCTTTCGGGTCCCACACTATCCAGTGGCCCTAGGTCTGTCGAAGGGGGGACTATCGTGGGCGTCACGCGGAGGGAGTTCTTCAGGATCGCGGGTGCGGCAACCGTCGCGGCCACGATCGGGGGCACCCTGTTCGACAAGCTCTTCGTCCCCGCGCACTCGGCGCCGCGGGCCGTCTCCCCGCAGGACCGTGTCGCCTTTACAGGGTGCTTCTGCTGCCTGGGCCGGTGCACGCTCCAGGTTCAGGTTGCCCCGGGGGATGTCCCCCGTTTTGTGACGGGCGATATCGAAGGACCAGTGAACGAGGGGTCCGTCTGTGCTCTGGGAGCAGGATCGCCCCTGCACTACCTGAGTCCCGCCCGGCTCCGAGCCCCCCTCCTGCGGAAACCCGACGCTGAGCGCGGAGAGGGGAAGTTCGTCCGCATCCGATGGGACGACATGATGGACATCCTGCTCGACGGGGATGATGCGCCGTTCCTCAAGCGGCGGGGCTGGCGGTACGGGTTCCTCGGTCTGAAGACCATCCGCGAGAAGTTCCCCGAGAAGTTTGTCTACTTCACCGGCCGGGACCAGTACAACCCCACCGAGAACGGGTTCTTCGCGGCGGTGTTCGGCACTCCCAACCAGGGGGCCCACGGCGGGTTCTGCTCCGTGAACGTGGCCGCGGGCGGGTGCTACGTCGCCGGGGGGACGTGGTGGGAGTACGGGGGGGTGGACCCCCACCACTCGCGCCTGGTCGTCCTCTCCGGGGTGGCCCAGGACCACTTCCCCAACGGGACCCGGCGCCTCCTGACGAAGATCCGCAGCCAGGGCGGTCGGTTCGTGTACATCTCGCCCGACCGGTTCCCGAACCTCGGGCCTCTGGTGGACCAGTGGATTCCCATCCGCCCGGGGACCGATGGGGCCCTCGTGATGGGCCTCATGCACGAGCTCCTCCGGTTGCACCGGGAGGGTATGGCTCAGGTGCCGCCTGAGCCCTATATCGATGAGGAGTACCTGCGGTGGTACACAAATGCTCCCTACCTGGTCATCACGAATCCCGACGGGACGATCGATCCCCCCGCCTCGGCGAATGTGGGGCTCTTCGCCCGCGTTCGAAACGCCAAGGGGGAGTGGGTCCCGGCCATCATGGGGACGGACGGGGTCGTGCACCCCTTCAACGAGGTCCCGTGGCAGAAGGGCGTGGCTCCGGACCTTCAGTTCTCGGGAGAGGTGACGGTCCCGCTGTCTCCGGAGGCCCCGACGGCCGTCGCCCTCAGGGTGAGCACAGCCTTCCGCCTTCTGGCCGCGCGTCTCGGCGAGGACGCCTGGGCTGCTGAGAAGGTCGCCGACGTGACGGGCGTGGACGCCGCGACCATTCGCCAGTTCGCCAAGGACCTGGGCGACACGGCCATGCGCCAGGCGGTGTGGGTTCCGGGACGGTGGACAGACTACCTGGGGCGGAGCTTCGAGGGCTTCGTGGGCCGGCCGGTAGGGATCTACATCATGCGCGGCGTGGCCGCACACAGCAACGGGTTCCAGACTGCGCGGGACTACATGATCCTCCTGGCGCTCTTGGGGGCGATCGACGCACCGGGGGGATGGCGCTACAAGACGCCCGCGCCGTGGCCCATTCCCGACGGAGACTACTGGCCCGGGTACGCAACCCCCGTAGACCCGCGCCAGCGTCAGAAGTCGGGGGTGGTGGGCGGTACCACCGTCCAGGAACGGATCTTGAACGACGGGACGGTGATCGCGACGGCCGTCAGGGGGAGGACCCCGGCCATCGGAGGGACGACCAAACCCTTCATTTACACGCCGGATCAACTGGTGGTGGACGAACACGGTCGGCCTCTCCTCATCGACCGCGCGTACAGCTGGGATGCCCCCTTCGCAGTGCACCGTATCTTCACGGCCGTCAACTACGACGCCGGCACGCAATTCCCGTATCGGGTCGAGTTCCTCCTCTGGCACATCTGCAATCCCTACTGGGACAACTCCTACGACCTGGACGAGGACCTGGCGTTGGTGCGGCAAAAGCACGACGACGGTCGTCACGTGATCCCCTTCGTAGCCATCGTCGACACCTTCTACGGGCACAGCGTTCCCTACGCGGATTTGGTGATTCCCGACCTGACCTTCTTCGAGCGCTACGGAGTGCACAGCCTGTTGGACCGTCCCATTTCCACCGTGGACGGTCCCGCCGATAGCATCCACTGGCCGGTGCTCCCGCCGCTCTACGGGGTGAAGTCCTGGGCCGACACCCTCCTTCAGGTGGCCGAGCGGCTGCGGATCCCGGCCGTCCTCAATCCGGACGGCTCGGCGAAGTACCCCCGCGGCTACGAGGATTTCATCTGGAAGTGGGAGCTCGTGCCCGGCAGCGGGATCGGCTTGCTGGCGGGAGCCCGGGGGGATGGCACCCAGGTCCTCAAGGGCAAGCCCAACCCGACGCAGGTGGAGGCCTACACCGCCCCCGGGTACCTCGCGGCCTTCGGCGATCACGCCCAGCAGGCGACGTATCCGGGGCCGCGGAAGGTGGCGGTCACGAATGGTGCTCTCCCGGCCGGTGTGGCTCCCGGCCAGCAGACCGTCGGCCACGCCCACTTCCAGTACACCCTCCCTGTGGAGATCCGCTACAGGCGCAATGTCAACGCCGGATATCTGCAGTGGGCCCACAGCGTGGGCCTCATTCCCTACGCGAAGCCCGTGCCGGTTCAGCTCTACTCGGAGATCGTCCAGAAGTTCCGGCTGGCAGGGCACGGCAAGTGGAAGGGGGCGAACGCCTACTTCCTGTGGCGCGCCAAGGAGGCCGCGGCCGTCCACCGCGACCAGGAGGCCCGGTTCTACCAGGACCTGGCTGCGAGGAGCGCGCACCCCCCGAGCGACGCGCGCGGTCAGGCGCTCCGGAAGATCCTCACCCACCTCTACGACCCGCTGCCAACCTGGTACGAACCTCTGGAGTGGGCCGCAGACGGGTCCCCCGCCGACCGGTATCCCCTGCGGACGGAGGCACGCCACGTCAACCCCTGGTTCTACCACACGTGGCAGAACCATAACCCGTGGCACCGGCCGATGCTTCTCTTCTCGCCCCTGTACATGAATACGGAGACGGCGAGGCGCTACGGCATCGAAAGCGGCGACTGGGTGGAGTTCGAGTCGCGGAGGGGGGAGAAGCTCCGGGCGATGGTGGAGGTGACTGAGGCCACCCGCCCCGACGTGGTGTGGTACTGGAAGGGCAGGAACGTGAGGCCGGGAACGATGGCCATCGCCCCGGACTCTCCCGAGGTCCGGAAAGGGATCATGTTCAACGACGTCTATGCCTACCAGCGGCCGCGGAGCTGGGGCGGCGAGCTCGCCGCGCCTCCCGGGTCCGGCCTCCTGAACCTCGATCCCTTCACCGGCCAGACCTGCTGGGGGGATCTGCGGCTCAGGGTCGTGGGGAAGTCCTCTGTTCAGGAGTCCGCCTACGGTGCGGTCGACGCCCTGCTCAAGGCGGTGGCTTCCAGGGACTTCATGCCCGCCGCCGACACCATTAGAGTCTTCCGCTTCTCGGCGTACAAGCCGCCCGCCCAGGCCGGCATCACCTGGTACGAGCGGAAGAAGTAGGGCCTCGTGGAGGCCGTGGGAGGAGCGAGATGCAGCTCGCCATCGTCACCGACCTCAACAAGTGCGTGGGGTGCGACGCCTGCCAGATGGGATGCAAGGTGTGGAATACGAGCGGTCAGTACGGACCTCTCCCGGACCTCGACCCGTGGGGCCGAGAGCCGTGGGTCATGTACTGGCTGCGGGTGCTCCACCTCGAGCGCGGGGACTTCCCCACGACCGAGACGCTCGCCCTTCCTCTGAGCTGTTTTCACTGCGTGAATCCCCCCTGCGCCCGGGTCTGTCCCACCGGGGCGATGGCCAAGCGGTCGGAGGACGGCATCGTGCTCATCGACTACCAGAAGTGCATTGGCTGCCGGTACTGCGTCAACGCGTGCCCCTACGGGAACATCAACTTTGACCCGGTCGACGGGATCGCGAAGAAGTGTACCCTCTGCGCTGACAGGGTGTACGACATCCAGCTCCCTAAGTACGAGCGGGTGCCGGCCTGCGTGCGCGTCTGCCCGACGGGAGCCCGGATCTTCGGCGACATCGACGATCCCCAGAGCGAGGCACGCCAGGCGATCCAGCGTCACGGGGGGTTTGTGATGGGGCCCGAATACGGGACGCAGCCCGCCAACCACTATCTTCCCTTCCGGGGTCCGAGCGGGCCGGGGGAGCGGTGGGCGTTTGAGTCGCGTACGGAGGAGTTCGCCCACCGGACCGGGGCGGCAGACGTGGTGTCCGAAAGGCCGGTGCCGGCCAAGAAGTGAGGCAAGATGGCCACGGACGCCCAGGTGGCCCAGGCGCGAGCGGCAGTCTACGACTTCCTGGCCGCGCTGTTCACGTACCACTACGAGCTGGACGAGGTGCAGGAACGCCTCACCCGGCGGATCCCCCGTGTCCAGGCGGCCGTGGAGGTCTTGCGCGAGCGCGGGTATCACCTGGATGAGCGCGGCGTGCTCGCGGCCGTCCGGCAGATCACCGCGATCGAGGACCTCACCGACCTCCAGGCCGAGCATGTGGCGCTTTTGGACATGCCCTCGCCGGGAGGGCGCTCCGCTCCCTTGGAGTCCGTCCAGCGTCACGGCGTCGTCCACCCCGAGACCCTGGCCGCCCTCGAAGCGTTCTACAGGACGTTCGGGGTGGCCCTCGCTCCCGATGCCGAGGTCCCGGGAGACCACTGCAGTGTTGAGCTTGCGTTCATGGGCTTCCTCGCCTTTCAGGAAGCCGTTGCCCACGGTCAGGGGGCCGGGGGGGAACCCTACAAGGAGGCGCAAGCCACGTTCCTCCGGGATCACCTCCTCGGATGGCTTCCCCGCTGGCTGGCCCACGTGGCGGAACGGACCGCCCACCCCTACTTCCGCGCGGCGGCGCGCCTCGCGCGTCAGGTCCTCGAGCAGGACGCCGAACTGGCGTGAGGGTCGAGGTCGTCCTCGTCGGAGCCCCTCCTGCCGTTCAGGCCGCGGTCTCCGACCACCTCAGGAGGTGGCCCGAGGCCGAAATCGTCAGGGTGGCGACCCTCCGGGACGTCCCCGCCCTCGGGGCCCACCCCACGCGGTCCCTGCGCGTGATCGCGCAGTGCACCGAGGACGGCGAGGGGGACGGCGGAGCTCCCGCCTCGGCAGGGGAGTCCGTCTCCCTTCCTGCCCACGATCCCGATCAGGCGGCACTCGTCCTGGGGGTCAGGGTGGCCAGGCTCGTCCGCGGAGGGATGGCCCGCAGGGATCTGCGGCCGAGGCTGGGCCCCCGGGCGGTCTCGCGACGAGAGGTCCTCGGCGGCCGCTGGACCGGAGGAGAGCTTCCATCCCACCCGGTCCTCCTCCGGGGACGGTGCCGTGCGCCCTACGGGTGCCGTTTGTGCAGAGAGGCTTGCCCGCTCGGGGCCATCCAGTGGCGGGACGGCCTCCCGGACACAACGACGGTCTGCCACGGATGTGGGGCGTGCGCCGCCGTCTGTCCCACCGGCGCGCTTCAGTCGCCCCTCTTCTGTGACGAGGAGTGGGGAGGGATCCTCGAAGGGCTGGCGGCGTCACGCGCCGCCCGGGCGCTAGTCGTGACCTGCCCCCGCGCCAGCGTGGGCCCCCTTCCCCGGGGGACCGTGGTGGAGCGCATCCCCTGTGTTGGTGCACTGGGAGTATGCCACCTGGCCCAGATCGCGGCGTCCTCGCCTGGACGCGTCCTGGCGTACTGCCCCGATCCCGAGGGGTGCGAGAGCTCCGCAGCGGCGAGGCGTCTCGAGGAGGATGCGCGCACGGTCACCGCGTCGCTCGCCGCCGGGGAGGAGCGGTTCAGCCTCGTCCAGGGTCCCCCGTCCTGTCTCCTGTCGGCCCTGGCCACCATGCCGCTCCACGACCTCCCCGGGGTCGCGGGGGGGCCCTCTCACCGTCCTCCGGCGATAGGCGGACAGCGGCGTGCGGATTTCCTGGCCGCTGTGCGGCAGGCCTACGGGCCGCAGATCCCGCCGTCGCCGCGAAGCCAGCTCTTTACGGCGGAGGCCTCCGGGTCGTGCACCCTGTGCGGCGTGTGCAGCGCGGTCTGCCCCGAAGGAGCTCTTCACCTCGACGGGGCACGGGAGGCGCTCACGTTGTCATTCCGGGGCGACCGCTGCATTGGGTGCGGATTCTGCGTCAGCCGGTGTCCCGAGGCGGCCCTCAGGGTCCGGCCGGCGGAGGACATCACCGATGTGGTGGAGGACCGCCCGACGCCCCTCGCCACCTCGAGGGTAGCGCGGTGCCGTCGTTGCGGCACCCCCCTGGGCGCCGTGCGTTCCCTGGAGCGCCTCGCAGCGCTCCTCGCCGACGACCCAGTGGTCGTCCAAGCCCTGGAGTACTGTTCTCCCTGCAAGATGGCGCGGCTCGCGCCCCCCGAGACTCCCCCGCGGTGAGTCTGGAGGCTCTCTGACCCCGAGGGGCGCATCCCGCCTCCTGCTGGTGTCGCGGAGGCGACGGGTCGGCAGGGGGGCGTCGAGGCGAGCCGCTTGCCAGAATGTCCCTAAAATCATTTATGACCTCGATAGAAAATATTGATTTCTCCTATAAGGGATCAGCACCTATAATAAGCAATCAAACGAGGGTCTTGCGGACGTGCCGGCGGGAACCGTTCACGACGTCGGTGGTACCTTTCAGGATGCGAAGCCCGCCAGTCGCGACGGCAGGCGCGACACACGGGCTCTGCTGAGGGACAATCTTCTGCAGGATGCGGGGGAGAGTGTGAGGGGTGAGGGGCATGAGGCAGTGTCCAGAGTGTGGGAGCTCCCTCGTTATCGCTCTTCACGATCCGTGGGAGCACCCGGAGCTCTTCCGGTGCATGATGTGCAACGCCGCTTTTGGCACGACGGCCTTCGGTCAGGGCCCGCGGCATCCGGGCCTCCCCGGGGCCTCGGATCTCCCGGCCACCCAGGTAAAGATCCGGATTGTCGCCGACGAGGGGCTCCTCGATCCTCTGGGGTGGGCGCGGGACGGGGCGCAACGCCTGGAATGGAGCGGCGAACCGGTGGCCGCAGCCGGCGTGGGCACGATCATGGAGAGGCAGGACGGGAGGACGGAAATTACGTTCCTGCTCCTCATCCGGGGGCCTGCCGATGCCGTGGAAGCGTCCGAACGGGCTCACCGTCGTGTTGCGCAGGTCCTCGGCGGGGATACCTGGGTGCTCGATATCCAGACGGCGGCCGCAGTACCGCTCTACGCTGACCTCGGGGGTCTCGGACGCCGGACTCCGCCGCAGGGGGGCGCTCTCCGGCACCTCAAAACGCGCCCGTAACCCGCGTCGGGAGCCGGGCTCCTCGAGGGGAGAGTGCCGGCCCGAGGGCTCCCTATGACGCCTCTGGATCTGGCCCTTGCCGTCCTCCCGCACCTGCGGGGAGGGCTCACGCCCGTAGCGGCGGAGCGCACGGTGGACCTTTTGGTCTCGCACCTGCGCCACATCGACGCGGCCGCCGTGGTGGACACGCAGGTGATCCTGGCCTACGCGGGGCTCGGGCGGGATCACCACCGGCCCGGCGACCCCGTGCAGACCCGTCTCACGAGGCAGGTGCTCTCCACGGGACGCCCTGTGACCGTCACGGGGCGCCGTGCCATTGGGTGCCGACACCCCTCGTGTCCCCTGGGCTCCGCGCACGTCCTGCCCCTTCGGGTGCGGGGCCGGACCATCGGGGCGCTGAAGCTCTACCGCGCTGCCACGGTGCCCGTCGGGGTCGCCGACCGCTCCTCGGCAGAGGGCTTGGCGCGTCTGTTCGGGCTGTACCTCGAGCTCGCGGAGCTCGATGCGCGGGCGGCCCGGGTCACACAGGCCGAGCTCGAGGCCCTGAGGGCGCAGATCTCCCCCCACTTCCTGTTCAACACGCTGACCACGATCGCCAGCTTGATTCGCACCGATGCTGCTCGGGCCCACGACCTGGTGATCGAGTTTGCCCAGTTCTTCCGCGAGACCCTGTCGCACCACGCAGAGCTCGTGACGCTTAAGGACGAACTGCGGTACGTCGAGGGCTACCTCACCCTGGAGCGAGCCCGGTGGCAGGACGCGCTGAAGGTCCGGTACGCGGTGACGCCAGGGGCTCTAAGGGCTGTGCTCCCTGTTCTCGTGGTGCAGCCCCTCGTGGAGAACGCCATCAACCATGGCCTGGCCCCCCGGGGCGGGCCGGGGTGCGTCTCTATCGAGGCGGTGGCACACGCCCACGGCTATCGCATTAGCGTGAGCGACGATGGCGTCGGGATCCCGGCCGACCGGCTCGAGGAGGTGCTCCAGCGCGGCTACGGCACCGGGCTCGGGATGGGGCTAGCCAACGTGCACCAGCGCCTCCAGAGCTACTTCGGCCCGCGAAGCGGTTTGCGCCTCCGCAGCGTGGACGGGCTGGGGACGGAGGTGAGCTTCTGGATCCCGCGTAACGGTCGTCGGCTGTGAGGGGACTATGCGGGTGCTGGTTGCCGACGACGAAGCTCCTGCCCGTGAGGAACTCGTGTACCTCCTGGGGCGCATAGAGGGCGTCCATGTCGTCGACCAAGCGTCGAGCGCGACGGAGGTCCTCCGGTGCCTCCGCGACCGGGAGTACGATGTTGTCTTCCTCGATATTCGGATGCCCGGCCTCACGGGGCTTGAGGCCGCGGCGGTAGTGAACCACTTCCCAGCGCACCCTCCCATAGTCTTCGTGACCGCGTATCACGAGCATGCCCTGGCGGCCTTCGATGTGGCGGCGACCGACTATGTGCTCAAGCCTGTCTCCGAATTGCGGTTGCGGCGCGCGCTCCAGCGCGTCCAGGCGCGCCGAGCATCAGGAGCGAACCCCCGGTCCCACGCTCGCAGGATTCCTGTGCGGGCAGAGGGGGGTACCCTCCTGCTCCGCATCGAGGACATTCGGTTCGCCTATGCGCGCGGCCATGCGGTCCTCGTGCGGACCTTCGACGCCGAGTACAGGGCGATGGCGACCCTCTCGGACCTGGGCGGCCGATTGGAGAAATACGGGTTCCTGCGCACCCACGGCGCCTACCTGGTCAATCCCGACCACGTGCTGGAGATCCACCCCTTCTTCGCGGGCGCGTACCTCCTGCGCATGGACGATAAGGGGCGTAGCGAGGTGCCCGTGAGCCGCGGGTACGCCCGGGTGGTCCGGAGCGCCTTCAGCATATAACCAGGAACCTGGGCGAGTTTGAGGGAGAGGAGCTGCTAGCTCCGGGGCGATGCCGCAGCGTGCCCCCTTCGCGGTCGACAGGCGGGATTGAAGGGGCGGTGCGCCCGCGAGCTATCAGGAGAGGCCCTCAGACCCGTCGCTCCCGCGCGTGGTCGTGCGACACCCCTGGATCTTTGCCCTTCGACACTCCCCGGGGTCCCGGGATCGTGCACGGTCCGTTCGTGCCAGCACGAGTTCCGCCCCGCGCTCCCACCGGCGGGGGAGGGCCGCTCCGGCCTCCGCTCGCGGGGCCGGACCGGCGTCCTACGGCGCGACGTGCACCACTTGCGCAGGGAGGCGAGACTTCTCCGTTGCGAGGGACCACCATGAAGGGTACTAAGCCGGGGACGTTTCCGGGTGCTGCATCCGGGGAGATTCCGTCCAGCGCCCCGGATCCCGCCGGCGGCCCCACGAGGGGACAGGAGGATAGAGGATGGCTCTTGCTCAGGGTGGCGGGCACTTCCCGGCGGGAGTCCGCCCCTACAGCGCCGCTCACTACTATGCGCCCGGCTACGCGCCGGCCGCGACGGACATCGTGGCCGCCTTCCGCCTCACGCCCAGCGAGGGTGTGCCCCCCGAAGAGGCTGCGGCGGCGGTGGCCGCCGAGTCGTCCACGGGCACGTGGACTGCCGTGTGGTCCGACAATCTCGCCGACATCGCAAGGTATAGTGCCCGGTGCTACAGGGTGGACCCCGTTCCCGGGCGAGAGGGCCAGGTCATTGCCTATATCGCTTACCCGCTGGACCTGTTTGAGGGTGGTTCCATCGCCAACCTCGCCGCTTCGATCGTGGGGAACGTGTTTGGGTTCAAGGCCGTGAGGGCTCTGCGTCTCGAAGACATGCGCCTTCCCCCCGTGTACCTCAGCACGTACCAAGGGCCGCCCCACGGGATCGAGGTGGAGCGCGACAGGCTCAACAAGTACGGCCGGCCTCTCCTGGGGGGCACCATGAAGCCCAAACTGGGGCTCTCCGCCAAGAACTACGGCCGGATCGTGTACGAGGCGCTCAGCGGTGGATTGGACTTCACCAAGGACGATGAGAACATCACCTCCCAGCCCTTCATGCGGTGGCGTGACCGCTACCTCTACGTCATGGAAGCAGTCAGCAAAGCCGAGGCCGAGACCGGGGAGCGGAAGGGCCATTACCTGAACGTCACCGCCCCCACGGTGGAAGAGATGTTCCGGCGGGCGGAGTTCGCCAGGGAGCTGGCATCGCCCATCATCATGGTCGACTACCTGGTTGCGGGCTTTACGGCGGCGACCTCGCTCTCCCACTGGTGTCGCCAGAACGGCGTGCTCCTGCACGTCCACCGGGCGATGCACGCGGTGATCGACCGGCAGAAGGACCACGGGATCCACTGGCGGGTTCTGGCCAAGTGGTGTCGCATGATCGGGGGCGACCACGTCCACAACGGGACCGTCGTCGGGAAGCTGGAATCCGACAGGATCTCCACGATGGCAGTGAACGACCTCCTGCGGGCACGCTTCGTCCCGGGGGACCTCTCGCGGGGTCTCTACTTCGACCAGGACTGGGGGACCATGCCAGGGATGTTCCCTGTCGCCTCGGGGGGGATCCACGTCTGGCACATGCCGACCTTGGTCAGTCTCTTCGGCGACGATGCCGTGCTGCAGTTCGGAGGGGGCACGCTGGGCCACCCCTGGGGGAGTCGCGCCGGGGCCACTGCCAACCGGGTCGCGCTGGAGGCCTGTGTCCTGGCCCGCAACGAAGGGCGCGACCTCGAAGCCGAGGGGGCGGAGATCCTCCGGTCCGCCGCCCGTCACTCCCCGGAGCTCCGGGCTGCGCTGGACCTCTGGCGCGACGTGCGGTTTGACCATCAGCCCGTGGATGTCCTGGACCCCGCTCAGCCCGTCTCGGGAGGGAGGAGGTAACCATGCCGCTGGAGACGTTTTCCTACTTACCCCCGCTGACCCGAGGTCAGGTGAGATGCCAGATCGACTACCTGCTCCGCGCCCGCCTGTACCCGGTCATCGAGTACACCGTGCAGTGGAAGGCCCGGGACTCCTACTGGAGCATGTGGAAGCTCCCTCTGTTCTCCGCCGGGGCGCCCGAGGACGTGCTGATCGAGCTCCTGGAGTGCCGGCGAGCACACCCGGACACGTACGTGAGGCTCAGTGGCTACGACCCTGTTCGGCAGACCTATCCCCTTAGGTTCGTCGTGTTCCGGCCGGGGCAGGATCCCGTGAGCGGGTGGTGACCATGGATCGGCACCCGCGTCCCGTCATGGTGGCCATCGGGGGAGACAGCGGCACGGGCAAGACCACCCTCACGCGTGGCCTTGCCGACCTCTTCGGCGCCGAGAACATCCTGACCCTGTGCCTGGACGACTACCACACCCTCGACAGGGAGGCCCGCAGGCGGCTCGGGATCACCGCGCTCAACCCGGTCGCCAACAACATCGCGCTCATGGAGGATCACGTGTGGGCCCTGCGCGAGGGGAGGGGGATCACCAAGCCGGTGTACGACCACACGACGGGCACCCTCGCGGCCCCGGAAGCGGTGGAGCCGCGGCCCCTCGTGGTGGTGCGCGGTCTCTTCCCCCTGTTCACGGAGCGCCTGCGCGCGGCCTTCGATGTCGCGGTGTGGCTCGACCCGGACGAGGAGTTGAAGTACCACTGGAAGCTCCAGCGCGATGTGGCCCAGCGGGGGCACACTGTGGAGGGCGTCATCCGGCAGATCGTCGAGCGCCAGGAGGACGTGCGCCGCTACATTCTCCCGCAGAGGGCCCATGCGGACATGTTGATCCGTTTCCTCCCGCCGCCCGGCTACTTTCCGCATAGCGGCCGGAGGGAGGCCGTCTCCCTGAACGTGCAGATCCGCCAGGCGGCTCACTGGTTCCCGAGTGAGCTGAGGGCCCTCGCTCTGGATGGGCAGGGGAATGGGGCGGCTCCTTCCCCCCTCCGGTACCTGTGCGAGGTGTGGGGGGGGCGGACGGTGGGCCGCCTGGATATCGACGGGACCATCGACCCGGCCCTCGCCGCCCAGATCGGCGGGAGGATCGCGGCGTCCACAGGTCTTCCCTCCGCCAGGCCTCTAGGTGTGTACGTGGACGGCGGGTCCGAGGTCCGGCGCAGCGCTCCTCTGGCCCTGACACAGCTCCTCGTGGCGCACCGAGTGGTGGCGGCCCGCGCGGCCGCTTCCCCAGGGGCGGCCACAGGGCCGCGGGAGGAGGCACGTCGTGGAGTCCACGCGGGGTAGCGTGGCAGCTCCCTCGGGCCCTCTGCTCACGGCAGATGCGGCTACGGGGGTGCGGGCCTTCAGGGCTGTCGGAGGGTATCGGTCCTTGGCGCAGGCCCGGGGCCTCTCTCCCCTCGGTGTCGTGGATCGGGTAGAGGAGGCTGGCCTGCGCGGTCGCGGGGGGTCGGGATTCCCCACGGCGTCGAAGTGGCGGGCGGCCCGGGAGCATCCGGAGCCCCGGTTCCTTGTCGTCAACGGCGCCGAGGGGGAGCCGGACAGCCTCAAGGACCGCCTGCTCATGGAGCGCTACCCTCACCGGGTCTTGGAGGGTGCCCTCATCGCCGCCCACGCCCTCAGAGCACAGCGGATCTACGTGTACGTCAACAGGACTTTCTCGGAGGCGTTAGGTGCCATGCGGGCGGCCGTGGACGACGCCAGGGCTGCGGGGTACGTCGATCCGGAGGAGGGCGGCGGTCCATCGGGACCTGCCGTGGAGGTAGTGGAAGCACCCCCTGCTTACGTGGCGGGCGAGGAGACAGCCGCCCTGGAGGTGATCGAGGGCCGCCCTCCTCGACCCCGGCACAGACCCCCCTACCCCGTGGAATCGGGCCTCTGGGGGCGGCCCACGGTCGTCAACAATGTGGAGACCCTAGCCGCCGTCGAGGCGATCTTCCGGATGGGGCCGGAGGCCTTCCGCAGGTGCGCCACGGTCCTGGTCACGCTCTCGGGGTGGGTCACCCGCCCCGGGGTGTACGAGGTCCCTCTCGGGACTCCTCTCCGGGACCTCATCGAAAAGTGGGGGTGCGGCGTTCCGGGCGGGGCGGGCATCAAGGCCATTTCCCCCGGCGGTGTGGGGAGCCCGTACTTGCCGGCTACGGCCCTGGAGACGCCCATTGGCTACGAGACCCTGCGCGAGGCGGGGTCGGCCCTCGGCTGCGCCAGCGTGCGCGTGATCCCGGAGGGGACCTGCATGGTGGAGGAGCTCCACCGGGTCGTCGGGTTTTTCGCCGCCGGGCCGTGTGGCCAGTGTCGCCCGTGCGTGCAGGGGACGGAGAGGATGGGCGCGGTGCTGAAAGGACTCCGGGAGGGGAGAGGGGCGCGGCGTGACATCGACGTGCTCGCCCGCCTGGGGGCGCGCCTCCCGGGGAGAGGCCTCTGCGGGTACCTCGCGGAAGCCGCGGGTCCCGTTTCTTCGGCCCTCTCCTTGTTTTGGGAGGACTTTGAACACCACCTCCAATTTGGCGGGTGCCCTGGAAGACGCCCCCGCCCCGAGGTGAGCCGGTGGATCAGGGACGCTCGTCCCCCGGAGCTCCCCGGGGTCCCTCTCGGGACGAGGGGGGAGGGAGGGCACCCGTGACGGGGACCGCGGGACGGCCAGTCCGCCTCCCCGCGCCGTGCAGGCAGACGGAGCAGAGCATCGACCGCGATTCCCGTGCGTCAGGCGGACTCCGCCAGGGCGCGGATGAGGACGGGATGAGCGGGATGCCCAGCACCCCCGGCGCCCGTCAGGAGAGCACTCGTGGCAAGTCCCGCCTCCCGGCCTGCGATTAGAGTCCCAGGACGTGGTGTAAAACCGGTAGCGGTGGAGGTCCGCTGAGAAGGCCCTCTTGACAACAAGGGCCACCGGTGCTCCCCTTCGGGGATGAGGAAAGCCAAACCGAAGGGAGGGATG